>ERZ834382.142-NODE-142-length-109071-cov-12.427818_pt1 | contig 109071 bp, 115 predicted proteins | sample MGYA00519692_ERZ834382 | MGnify/ENA primary metagenome ERZ834382 (study PRJEB31850, sample SAMEA3708751) | human gut metagenome | biome: human gut; feature: human-associated habitat; material: faeces | place: China | collected 2014 ...
ACTACGAGAAAAATCCCGTAGTTTTCTATTTACACAATTAGATGGATAGTCCCGTGATTAGTAGTTGGAATGTTATACAAACTTGGCTAATCACTCACCACTAAACACTAAACATAAGTCTTATTCCTTCTTCCAGAGTGTGTGGTTGGTATCCTAATTCCCTGCGTGCTTTTTCTATGCTCAATCCACTGAAACGGGGGCGGGGAGTTGCCTCTTCCATTTGCTTGGTGGTGACTGGCAGAATTAAAGAATAGTCCAGGTTCAGGATATCTGCTACGCGGTAGGCAATATCAGCTATTGTCAGACATTCCGAGCCACAGATATGGAAGATGCCATTATTAGGATAGTTTATCAGCTTCTCTATTCCTTGCGAAACATCACCTACATAAGTTGCTGTACGCCACTGGTCGGAAACGACTCGTATTTCTTCGTTGTTTCTTAAACGGTCGGCAACCAATTGTAGTACATTCCCATGTTGTCCCGGTAAGGCAGCACCATAGACTACTGCTACACGGGCAATGGCGTAATTACTACATAACTCAGCTGCCCGTTTTTCACCTTTCAGCTTGGTGACACCATAATAGTTGACTGGATCAGGCGTATCTACTTCCGTATAAAGCTGCGTTGTATCTCCATTGAATACAAAGTCGGTAGAAAGGTGGATAAGGCGTGCAGCGGATGCTTCACACCGGAATGCCAATTGTCCTACAGCATTGACGTTGATACTATCCGCTTCCTCATGGTGAGCTTCGCAATAATCAGGAACTGATAAGGCAGAAGTGTTGATCACTACATTAGGGCGTACTTCCCTGAACAGTGCACTTTGTTCTCCCATCTGGCAGATGTCTGCACTGATAAAACGATAATTTCCGGAACCGGGAGCAATATCATCATGCAGAGAACAGCCCGTTACAATGTATTCGTCGTTGCGCGACAAATCATTTAATATCCGGCGTCCTGTAAACCCGTTGGCGCCTATAACCAAGATTTTTTTCTTCATATTCATATCTTCTTTAATAAGGTGCTGTTCTTCCTTGTTGCACTTCGATTCTTATGCCGAACGATCCATTCGCTGATTTCAGTTCAAAAGCGCCTTTAAAATTATTCCGTTCCCACGGTAAAGCAGAAGGATTTGGAACTTTCCATCCGTCCTTGTTGTATTCTCCATATGTATTGATACGCATGCCATTCTTCAATCGGAAACTTCCCATCTGCAGGTTTTGAGGAGATGAACCAAAACCTGTCAATCCGAAAGGATTCATACTGTATAGGGTGGAACTACCCAAGCTAAACAGGTGTGAGTAGCCTTGAGAGTAGGTTATGTTCGGGTTCAAGCGAAATAAGAAACTATAATCTTTGCTGGCATCCGGAATTTCCAATTTCATTTTAGGCACTTGGGGAGCCGCCATCTTCATTAAATTCATATCCAGAAGAAAACCATCAAAATCCTTTGTTTCCGGCATATTCATACTACGCACGCTGTCAGCAGGTATTTCATTCTGAGCATTTACCCGGAAGGAGAAAAGACAGAAAAGTATGATTAGTCCTATATATTTCATTACTTAATAGCCTTTATTTAATGGCGAATATATGAAATAAGTATGAATTATGGAAATATATAGCATTTATTAAAATAAAAGTTGTATATAGTATTCGTTTATTTGAAAATAGTTATTATCTTTGGAGGGTAAATAATTGAATTAGTAGATAAGCAATCTATTTTGTTCCTCTCTAACCAGTAAATGAACGGGCTGTATCTCGTGTAGAAATGCAGCCCGTTTTCTTATTTCCGTAGCAGAAGTTTCAGTTGATGATAAGTTTGTATCCGATGCCTCGGACATTGACAATGCGGATACGTTCGTCCTTGGAAAGTTTATGTCGTAATTTAGTGATGAACACGTGCAGGCTGCGCGAATTGAAGAAACTGTCGTCACCCCAAAGATCGAGCAGGATATTCTGGGTATTCACTACCTGATTACGGTTTTCGCACAGGCGTTTCAGAATTTCGGCCTCGCGGTGGGAGAGTTCCTGCTCTATTCCGGTATGGGACAATATCTGTGTGACAGAGTTGAAATGGTAATCGCCTATCTCGAAACAGGTTTCTTCCTTCTTCGGTTCCTCTTTGAATGTAAATGCTTTGCCCACCAGTGCTTTAATGCGTACGATAAGTTCCTGCATGCCGAAAGGCTTTTTCAGATAGTCGTTGGCCCCGAGTTCAAAGCCTTCTACCACATCATTGATGGAAGAACGGGCGGTGAGAAAAAGTACAGGAGTTCGTTTGTCGGTTTGACGGATGTGGCGTACCATTTCAAAACCATCCATACGAGGCATCATAACATCTGCTACCAGTACATCAGGGCGTAAGTCGAAGAACATACGCAGACCTTCCTCGCCATCAGCAGCAGTATGGATGATGAAGTTCTGGCCTTCCAGTGTATCTTTGATAATCATGGCGAGGGTTTGTTCATCCTCAACCAGCAGTACCTTGATTTTGTCCATATCTTGATTCATTTTTATAATAAGCAATGTTATTCAGATTCTTATTGTAAAAGTACTTCCTTTTCCCGCTTCACTTCGTACGGTTACCATGCCACCGTGCTTTTCTACCATTGTCTTTACATAGAAAAGCCCCAGTCCGTAGCCTTTGGTATTGTGGATATTTCCTGTCGGAACCCGGTAGAATTTATCGAAAATGTGAGGCTGTTTATCCGTAGGGATACCAATACCGTGGTCTGTAACTGAGATTTCCACTTGTTCCGTTTCCTTTTTCCGGCAACAGATCATTATGTCGGCTTTATCCGGAGAGTATTTGATGGCATTATCTATCAGGTTACTCAGAATATTACTGAAGTGTGTACGGTCGGCAATGATTGTCAGGTCTTCCGGTGCAATGTCGAGATTGATTTCTACAGGCTTGCCCGCTTTCAGTTTATGCTGTTCGATGAGTGCCGGGAACAGATCGTGCAAGCTGAGCGCCTCCGGATGCAGACGGAAGGTTTTACGGCGTTCCATACTCATGGAGAGAATTTGTTCCACCAGTCCGCTTAATCGCTGTAACTGTTCTTGGCAGATACCCAGATACTTATCCCGTTGTTGCTTGTCTTCTGCCAGATTGAAATTAAGCAAAGCATCGTTGGCGGCATACGCCACGGCAATAGGTGTTTTCAACTCGTGGGTGATGTTGTTGGTAAAGTCGCTCTTCATCTCTTCCAGTGTTTTCTGCCGCAAAATGGTGCGGATAAGAAACCAGAAGGAGAAACCTAATATAATAAGAATAACGAATGATGTGGTAAGAATACCGCTCATCTGTCGCAATACAATCTTATAAATAGGTTCTATTGTGAGGCGGTAACTTTGATTGGAGTGAATGTCGAAAGCATAATTATATTGTTTTGCTTTTTCACTGGGGATGTATCCGGGAGTTCCGACAATGGCGAGCGTATCAGTGTAAACCAGCGTTGAGTCCGGATCGGCACCGGAATGAAGACGCTCCAATCGGTAGGGAAGTTTAAGCCCCCGTTCTTGCAGATAGGTATTCAGCAGACTGTCATAAACGGCTATATCAGGTTCTATAAAAATATCCAGTCCCGAGTGCATTCCACGCTGGATGAAAGTGGCAAGTTCCACCATACTGCTTTGATCGCGCAACATCATGTCTATTCCACCTTCGGCTCTTAAAGAAGCTTGAGGTTCATCCTCATTGATCACTGTATCTTCCAGGACCTCTTTTACTGAATCTCTTTCTGCCCAGACTGAAATATTTGTGCCTTCCTGTCCTCGTGTGAAAAGGATATCTCTTGTCGAGTCATTCGGGTAACTCACTGAGACGCTATCATACTTCATAGGGATACCGTCTTTTAAAAGTGAAAGACTTCCGGCACTGTCTGTTTGGTTAACAGTTGTACTGCTGCGGACAAATGATTTTCCGGAATCGGAATTGTATCCTGCTGAAACCTCTACGGAACCGTGGGCTTTATTTTCTTTTTGCATTGCCTTTACACGAAGCATCATCTCATTATAATCGCTCATGCGCATGGCTTCTACGATGCTTTGTTCCAGTTCGTGCTTCATCGTTTTGTATAGTCCCGTGATCCAATATGCCTGGTAAATAAAGATACCCAGCAGAGAGATTATGACTAATATGGCAATAGGTTTGAATGGCAGTTTCATGTAGCTCTTGTATTTATATGGACAAAGATAGGAAAGATAACCGGTACATGTATGGACGGTAAGACTAAATAACACTTCAGATAACACTAGATAAGACTACGTAAGTTCCGGATAACACAAAGTCCGGAAGATTTCACCGTACTTTGCAGTGCAAGAGCTTAAGGGATGATTCGGTTTTGCACAAGGCATCTTTTGCAAAAGGTGTAGGGAGAATCCTGTGCAGTCCCTTGCATTATTGGATGTTGACCTTGGCCAATAGGCTTGTCAACCTTGGTTAACGGATTTGTCAACGTTGGTCAATAGGCCTGTTGACCTTGGTTAACATCCAATTGTCTCTAAGTCTGAACACATTTATGTCGTATCTAAAACAAATGAACATGAAGTCTTATTACTATCTTTCCCTGATGCTATGTGCATTGAGTGCAGGAGTTTCCGCTCAGGAAATAACGAAGAGTATGGATACTGAGAGCGAACGGACGCTCAGCGCGGACAGTATTATAACACAAGACAAGCAGCTGGACAGTCTTTATCAATCTCTTCCTGAAGTAATGATTACCGGACAACGTCCCATCGTGAAAGCGGAGCAAGGTAAACTGGTGTACGATCTTCCGCGCCTTATCGGTAATCTACCCGTAGATAATGCTTATGATGCTGTGAAGGAACTGCCGGGCGTAACCGAGATGAATGGCGGGTTGATGTTGGCAGGGCAGGGGGTAACTGTAATATTGGATGGCAAAGTTACCACCATGAGTACCGAACAGCTTTATTCTTTATTGAAAAGCATCCCGTCCAGTCGCATTGAGAAGGCGGAAGTGATGTACAATGCTCCGGCACGCTATCAGGTGCGGGGTGCACTTATCAATATCACACTGAAACAAAGCACCGGAGGCCCGTCTTCCTGGCAGGGAGAGCTTTATGGCAAATATAATCAGAAACATTACGAGGGCTTCAACGAACGTGCCAGCCTGATCTATAACGGAAATAAATTCTCAGCAGATTTTCTTTACTCACACAACCACGGACGGGGATATTCTTTAACCGATAAAGAAGCTATGCACTCTCTGGCGGACGGTTCGGTTCATCACATCACAACCGATGAGATGGGCCGAAGCCGTTCACATACTCATAGTTTCCGGGTAGGAACGGATTATAATATTGCCAAGGACCATCAGTTGAGCTTTGTTTATAATGGAAGTTATTCGACTCATCATAGTCTGATGGATATTTACGGTACGCAGCAGTCCAATACCCGTAGCAACAGTACCGATTGGCTGCACAACGGGCGTCTGGATTACCGTACACCTTTCGGATTGAAAGCCGGTGCTGAACTGACTTATTACCGTTCTCCGTCCGATCAGTTATTGCATAGCAGCATGCAAGATGAAGAGCTTGCCTTTTATACCGAAGACTGTCAGCGCATTAATCGCTGGAAATTCTTCCTTGCCCAAGAGCATAATCTGGGCCGTGGATGGGGATTGAATTATGGTGCCGTTTATACGACCAGTATCGACCACAGTTATCAATATTATTATGATACGGAGAAGGATGCGGGAACAAAGGCAGGTGTGAGCACAGGTATTCCCGATAATATGCAATCCCGCCGTCGCGAACAAACTTTGAACTTCTATGCGGGTTTCAATAAAAGTTTCGGTGATAAACTTTCCCTGGACGCTTCGCTTGCCGTGGAACATTACAAGACGCCGGTATGGAATCAGTGGGATTGGTATCCTACCATTAACCTGAGTTATATGCCTGCCCCCGGCTATGTTTGGCAATTGGCTTTGAGCAGCGATAAGGACTATCCTGATTATTGGGCGGTGCAGGATGCTATCTCTTATCTGGGTGGTGGATATTCTGAAATACATGGGAACCCGTTCCTGAAACCGGCTCAGGAATATCAACTTCAGTTGACACATATTTTGAAGAGTAAATACATCTTTAGTGCATGGTTTGCCCATACGAAAGATTACTCTGCTCAGACTCTTTATCAATCTTCTGAACGTCTGGTGGAAATCTATAAACATTTGAATTTTAATTACCAACAACAGGCAGGAGTACAGGCTTCTATACCATTTGATATAAAGCGATGGTTAAATTCTCGTTTAACTCTGATTGGGGTATGGCATCATGAGAAGGATGATGATTTCTGGGATATTCCTTTTAACCGGAATATTTGTTATGGTATTGCCGTACTGACAAATACTTTCACTCTCTCTAAGAAGCCTGATCTGAAACTGACACTGACGGGAATGGCTCGTAGTAAAGCGACTCAGGGGATTTATGATTTACCGTCTTCAGGGTATGTAAATGCTGCTTTGCGGTATGGCTTTGCCAAAGGAAAGGCTATTCTGAATCTTTATTGCAATGATATCTTTGAGACGGGACAGATAAAACCACGTATCCGCTTTGGTACACAGAACGTGACGAATGATTATGCTTGTTTCAGGGAAATCGGGGTGTCGTTTACGTATAAATTCGGAGGATACAGGGAGAAGAAGAGGGAGGAGGTGGATACGTCGAGGTTTAAATAGTGACGAGCTACAAGCTACCAGTGACAAGTACCTTTCAGTGTGATAGCTGGGCGAATAATTATTCGCCTACGAGTACAGCGCAGCAATTCGTTACTGGTAGCTCGTAGCAAATTTTAACGTATGTATTGTCCTTCCTTGTGATTGTTTGTTATATACTTAACCAGAATACGTTCGTCTTGTTTAATGAAAAAGATATACCATGTTGTACGGGGTGACTTGCTTCTTTTGAAAAAAGCGTATTGCATATTTTCTCCGTAACGGGAAAAATGGCTTTCGGCTGAAGGGCTGAGGTGGTAATGAACTGCTGTTGGAATTTCCTGAATAAAATCGATAATTTCGTCTACAAGTAGTTCTGCATTTTCATAAATATTCAGATAACCTTCAGTTATCAGGATATTAGGAAGTTCCTCTAAAAAAACTGAAACAGAAGGGTGTATAAGAATTTTAGTTGCGAGCATACATTTCTTTTAATTTGCGTTTACACTGTATGCGGAAATCCTCAACGGTTAGTCCCTGTTCCCATTCCTGTTCAAATTTATCTTTTTGTGCAATGCGTTCTTTCACAAACTCCAATACAGAATTTAATTCTTCCGGTTCGTCTATACGCATTATACGATTGACCAATTGAACCTTCATCGCATTTATATCTCCGTAGATACCTAACGGTTCGGAAGCGTTCGTTTGTTGCACCGGAATATCAGAATATTTTTTGGTCTCTTTCTTTCCCATATCTATCGTTTTTAATAATCGTTTCAATGATAGTACAAATATAGCATGTTTGCTTTATCTTTCAATGATTTGCTGCCATTTAAATGAAGAACTTATTTTTTTATGATTACTAAAAAACATTCCGCATACTATAAAAATCAGAATCTTTTGTCCCTTCCTCCTCTATATTTCTTAATTTTGTCGGAAACAAAATGAAGTATAAACCTTCCGCACGCTCAATCTCAAAATGACACTGCGGAACCTAAATTATCGTATTATGATTAACAGATTCGTCTTGAACGAAGTATCCTACTTCGGACCGGGTGCCCGCGAAGTGCTCCCACAGGAAATTAAACGTCTCGGCTTGAAAAAAGCCTTTGTATCTACCGACAAAGATCTGATTAAATTTGGTGTAGCTGACAAGGTGCTTTCCGTACTGGATAAGGCAGGTATACCCTATGTTGTATTCAGCGATATTAAACCAAATCCTACGGTTAGTAATGTAAATGCAGGTGTGAAAGCGTTTGCAGAATCCGGTGCCGATTTTATTCTGGCTATTGGTGGTGGTTCTTCCATCGATACATCAAAAGCTATCGGCATTATCACTAATAATCCGGAATTCAGTGATGTGGTTTCTCTGGAAGGAGTGGCACCGACTCAGAAGAAATCCGTGCCTATCATTGCTCTGCCTACTACAGCAGGAACGGCTGCCGAAGTGACTATCAACTACGTGATTACTGACGAAGTGAATGAAAAGAAGATGGTATGTGTAGATCCGAATGATATTCCTGCCATCGCCATTGTAGATGCCGAATTGATGTACACTTTGCCTAAAGGGCTGACCGCTTCTACAGGACTGGATGCATTGACACATGCTATTGAAGGTCTGATTACTAAGGGAGCTTGGGAAATGAGCGATATGTTTGAAATTAAAGCTATCGAAATGATTACCCGTTATCTGGAAACAGCAGTGTTTGAGCCGACAAATGCAGAAGCACGTAATGGTATGGCGGTAGCGCAATATATTGCAGGTATGGCATTCTCTAATGTAGGTTTGGGCGTTGTTCATGGCATGGCACATCCGTTGGGTGCTATTTTTGACATACCTCACGGTGTGGCTAATGCGTTGTTGCTGCCTATCATTATGGAATTCAATGCTCCTGCTGCGCTTGATAAGTATGTGGAAATTGCTAAGGCGATGAAAGTATATAAAGAAGGAATGAGTCAGGAAGAAGCTGCACGTGCTGCCGTAGATGCAGTGAGAGCACTGTCAGTAAGAGTAGGTATTCCGCAACACCTCTCTGAATTGGGTATCAAGGAAAGCGATCTCGACAAGCTGGCTACGGCGGCTATTGCCGATGTTTGTACACCGGGTAATCCTCGCGAGGTGACGAAGGAGATTATTCTGGATTTATATAAAAAAGCGTTGTGATAAGTGATTAGGGGTTAGTGATAAGTGATTAGTCTCCTTGCTGCATTATAGCGCAGCACTAATCACTTATCACTAACCTCTAATCACTTATTAAACTATCGGGAACAGAAGTGTAAACGTGCTTCCTTCTCCCACCTTTGATTGCACCGTAATGCTGCCATGATGCTGGTGCATGATTTGGCGCGAGATGGTTAACCCAATACCTGAACCGGTAGGTTTTGTGGTGAAGAATGGAATGAAAATACGTTCCTGAACTTCCGGAACGATACCGGTTCCATTATCAGTAACACGCAGGAAAAGGTGATTTCCTGGAGTTATGCCCGCGGAAAGAGTGATTTGTGTCGCTTCGTTTTCGCGGGCATTCCGTATCAGGTTGATAAGTACCTGTTCTATTTGCTCTTTATCTGCAATCAGGCGCAACGGAACGTTGGGAAGAGAGAGGTGTAGATCATCTGTATCATTTTGCATCAATTGAACGACTCCTTTCAGCAATTCTCCGGCATTATAAAGTTTCAATAAAGGGTGGGGCAGATGCGATACTTCCCGGTAACTATTCATAAATCGTACCAGACCGTTCCCTCTGCGACCGATGGTTTGCAGCATCTGTCTGATTTCCATTTTGGTTTCTTCGTCACCTTCCAGACTGTCGGCGTGCTTGGCAAGAAGTTCTGTAAGCGAAATGATGGGAGTAATGGAATTCATAATCTCATGCGTCAGTACACGGATTAGCTTTTGCCAAGCTTCCGTCTCACGGTTATCCAGGGCAGAATGGATATTCTTCATTCCGGCAATCAAAAGTTTCCTGCCTTGAATGATAAACTCCATACCGGAAAGAGCGAATTGCACAGTCTCTTCTTCCTGTTTGATTTGCCATACGGACAAATCGCCTGCTTTCAGTGTATGCAGCTTGGCCGGGAGATCGGGGTGAAAGTCGACCAGATCATTTATCGTATGCGGACAATCGATATGTATCAGACGTTTGGCTGCATCATTGATCCATTCCATTTGCCCGTCGGACGTATAAACAAGAATAGCCATGTCTATATGATTGGCAAGTGCCTGAAAATATTGCAATTTGCTTTCTTTCTTTTGCAGGTTGTTCCGGTAATGTTCAAGGGCATCCTGCATTTCAGTCAGCAGTTCTTCGGGAAGAGGCTGAGTGGCATTGGAATTGGAAGTGGGAGAAGAAAGAAATTCAGAGTAGCGCACAGACCAGATAAACTGGGCCATGGCACGGGCAGAACGTAAGATATACCTATATATGGTATAAGCAACAAACGCCGTGAAGCAGAGCGCCACGAACAGGCTAAAATAAAAGCCATGTACAGCCAACCAAGCCGAAACGAGGCAACATATCAATAATGCAATTGTGAGCCAAAGTGGCGTTTTTACCCAAGTTTGTCTTTTCATAATCCGAACTTTTCAATCCTTCTATAAAGTGAAGTCCTTGTGATTCCCAGCATTTCTGCCGCCAATGTAATGTTACCGCCACACATTCTCATTACCTCATTGATCGCATCCTTTTCCATCCGTTCCAGATTATACTTATCTTTTTCAGATACAGTATTGGAAGATCGGGGGCTGCGTAACATGAAATCATCCGGAGTCAGCATGGTTCCTGTAGAGAGGATGACGGCACGTTCGATGGCATGTTCCAGTTCACGCACATTGCCCGGCCAACGGTAAAGTTGTAGCGTCTTTCGTGCTTCTTTGGAAATTCCCCGAAGCTCTTTCTTATATTTCTTCCGATAGCGTTGGAGAAAGAAATCGGCTAACAGGAACAGGTCGTTTCCCCGTTCCCGCAAAGGCGGAATACGAATTTCAATCGTATTGATGCGGTACAGTAAATCCTGGCGGAATTGTCCGTCGTCGATGGCACTGTATAAATCCGTATTTGTGGCACAAATCAACCTTACATCTACAGGGTAGGAGGTGGTAGAGCCGAGCCGTGAACTCTTTCTTTGCTCTATGACTGAAAGTAACTTCGCTTGAAGCGGAAGACTCAGATTGCCGATTTCGTTCAGGAACAACGTTCCGCCTGAAGCCACTTCCACACGTCCCGGCTTATTCTTGCGGGCGTCGGTAAATGCACCCTTTTCATATCCGAACAATTCGCTTTCGAACAATGTGTCCGGAATACTTCCTAAATCGATAGGTACGTATATCTCATTCTTGCGGGGGGACTGTTCGTAAACATAGCGGGCAATCAAATCTTTTCCCGTTCCGTTTTCTCCCAGGAGCAAAAGGTTCGCATCTGTTTCGGAGAACTTTCTTATCGTCTGAAAAATAGCTTGCATGGCGGCAGATTCACCGATGATGCGCGTTGGCTCAGGGGGAAGAGTCAAAGCTTCTGTTTGTTCTTTTAAAGCCTCCTTCTGTTGTTTCAGGGATTCTACTTCCGTCCGGCTGAAACTGAGTTGCAGTGCGGAGGAAACGGTAGCTATCAGTTTTTCGTTTTGCCAGGGTTTGGGAATGAAATCTGTGGCACCTTGTTTAATGGCTTGCACAGCTTTCTCCGTATCTGCATAGGCTGTGATAAAGATAACGACCGCTTTGGCATCCAGTTTCAGTATCTCTTCCAGCCAATGAAAGCCTTCTTTGCCACTGACAGCGTCCTGACGAAAATTCATGTCGAGCAATATAACATCGAAACGGGTACGTGAGATGACAGGTAACAATTCTCTTGGGTCATTTAGAGTCGTTATGCTTTCTGCAATAGGGCGCAGCAGCATTTTCAGAGTGAAGAGGATGTCTTCATTATCATCTACGATTAGGATTTTACCTCGTTTCATCATAATTCGAAAGGATTGGTTTGACTTATTGGTGAAGATTGGTACGCGGACGACACAGATTAGGCGGACGAACGCGGATTTTTATTTATCAATGTTACAGCGCAGCCTTTTATATCCGCGTTCGTCCGCCTAATTCCGCGTCGTCCGCGTACCCATTGCAAAGATATAGAAAGTTTTCGAGATAGTAGTGTACGGAAGCGTGCATTCGGTGTACGATATCGTGCAATTTTGTGTAGATAGTATTTAGATAAATCTTTGTATATTAGCTATCTAACCATTTGGTATGGTTGTTGCCATCTATTTTAAAGTAAACGAATACGAAAAACATATGCTACACAAAAAACTGATTTATATTGTATTAATTGTTTCTTTTATAGCTTGTAGCTCTAAGAATCCGGGTATGAGTAAGGATGAAATTGTCCGGACTTTGGATGAGCAAGCCATGCAACATGAAACCGCCGTGAAGGCGGCTTCTGCTGCAATGCCGGAAGTTACGGAAGATTATACACCTCCTGCCGGAATAAAATATCGAGCTAAAATAGAAACTGCCGGAGTGAAAACTCTTAATGTACAGGCTGCGTTGAAGAATGTACGTTCTATGAAAGTTAGCGAACTCGGTACACTTCGTATCCATCGTACAGGAGCATTGGTACCAATGGGTGGTAGTTTGATGTCAGTGGAAGAGGGTTACTTATTGAATGGTTACCAAGGTATCTACTTATTGGATAAAGGCTTTAAACTTATCAAACAGTTATTTAAAAATGATGTTGTTTTTCAACGCGACGGAAAAAGGGGCTTTTTCCAATTACGCACCCTACTGCAGAGTGTCTATTATGATAATGCTCATAAACAAATTCAAGGGGTGTATGCGGTACGTGATCATGAAAAAAATAAATCCCGGACTTTTCTGGCTTTTCTTCCCTGGGATGTTTTAACGGCTGCCACAGAACCTTTGATGGAAAAAGATATAGCGAACAGCATTCCTCTGCAGGGTAACTTGGGGCATGGAGGTTTGTTTAAGTTCACACCGGAAGGTTTTATACGTGGCATACCTTACTCCAGTCGCTTTTATACCAATGAGCTAAAGGGAGATACCCTGTGTTATTTTGATCCGACTCATTCACCGGATTATCCCCCTTCAGAAAGTGCCGGTTCTGTACGAAACGGAGAGTCGCATCATATTTATGATTATCAAGGTAAAACACGCATACGTTTAGCCTATGATAATACGCTTTACCAACAGGAAAATGCTTCTACGCTGAAAGCTATTTATCGATTGGATTTTGGCTCTTTACAGCGTGCTGATGGGCAGAAGGTTATAGGTGGCAGCAATGTGGATGATTCTTATTTTGTGGATCGGTGGCTGGAGACAGACCGCCACCTGTTTATCAAGATAACGAAAGGGTATGACTCACCCAATGCCCGGAAAGCTAAATCCGTTTCTCTTTATTCACTTATATATGATAAACGATCCGGAGACTTCTTTGCACTTCCTCCTGAAAGCAATAGTGAAAAACCCGAATTTCCGTATCTTACTGCCGATGGCGAACCAAATATGTCGTTTTACCCCGATGGAGTAGTTGGAAATATCCCTTATACTTGTCTCGATGCAATGAAGATGAAAGAAAAATATCCGGATGTTCTGAAAGGACAGGATATACCGGATGATGAATTAATAGTGTTAACCATAGAATAATAAAAATAGGAGAATAACAGATGATAAAGCATTATGTGAAAGTTGCGCTTCGGCTTATAAAGCGGAGTTTCTTGTTTTCTTCCATCAATATGCTGGGTTTTGTATTCGGCATGGCGGCGGCGTTCCTCATCTACCTTTGGGTAGTAGACGAACTGACGTATGATGACTGCTTTCCCGAAGTGAATCGTATTTACCGGACTATTGAGGTGAAACGGGAGCCGAGTGGGGAAATAAAGGAGTCTCCTTCGACGGTACGTTCGCTTACTAAAGTCTTTCGTGAAGAATTTCCACAAGTAGAGGAAGCTACAGCTATTAAGTATGGAGACTTGCATACATTTGAGACGGAAGGCCACAAGAAGATCAGCGGACATGGGGTATATGTTGATTCTGCATTCTTTCGAATATTTCCTTTTCCGGTGTTGGAAGGAAATCCGGAGTATATAAGTAATAATCCTGATAATGTCGTTTTGTCGGAATCGACGGCACAGAAAATGTTTGGTAAGAAACCGGCAGTAGGACAGAAATTAACTTATAGCGGGTATGGAAGAGAAAGAATCTATAATGTAGTTGCAGTGGTGAAGATACCTTCAAAGAGCCATATCCGGTTTGATATTGTTTATCCGATGGAGGCTTATGGCATGGGGATGATGGGTCATAATTGGGATCATTTTCGTGAGAGTATCCATGTATATGTAAAGATGAAGGCTGGTGACGAAGGAAAAATGTATCAGCAGGAATTGAAAAGCATGAGTCGGGCGCTTAGTAAGTTTGGGGAAAAGCGAACTTTGTTGCGTTTTCAATCAGTCAAAGATATTCATCTGAATACTACTTTTCCCGATCCTTGCGTAAAGAATCATGGCAACATGGCCACTATCTATCTGTTTACAGCTCTGGCTATATTAGTTATCTTTATGGGAGCCTTCAACTTTACAACACTTTCTACGGCACGGGCTTCCATGCGTTATAAAGAAATAGGCGTACGCAAAATAACGGGAGCCAAGCGGAAAACTCTGATCTCACAGTTTCTTTCGGAAAGTCTGGTGCAGGCATTCATCTCTTTGATACTGGCATTAGCTTTGACAGAGTTGATGTTGCCGTTATTCAATAAGTTTATGGATACGGAAATTTCACTGCGGCTGAGTTGGGCTGTCTTCTTTTATATATTGTTCGGTATAGTAGGAATCGGTTGTTTGGCAGGGAGTTATCCGGCTTTTTATCTTTCTTCCATCAATCCATTACTTGCTTTTAAAGGTGGACAGAAAACTGGTAAGAAGGGAGGACTTATTAAAGGATTGGTATGCATACAGTTTATTATAGCTCTTACACTGATGTTGTTGACTGCTATCGTCTTTAAGCAGCTCCACTATATGCAAAACAAAGATTTGGGACTTGATAAGGAAAATGTGGTATCTGTCTATACCAGTTTATGGTATAATGTAGCTGGATTCAAACAGGAATTATTGAGAAATCCAAATGTGAAAAGTATATCTATGGGAGCACCTATCGAGAATCTTGGAGAAGGTGAAGCCCATGGAGACGGTAGCCTATTCCGTTGGACAAATATAGACGGACAGGAAGATTCGCTAAAAATGGTAATGGTATTTGCAGATGGGGATTTCAGTAAGACATTTGGTCTGGAGTTGATAAAAGGGAAATTGCTGGAATCTGATTTTGGCAAATATTGGGGAGACAGGAATCCTGGTATTGTGATTAACGAGGCTGCCTGGAAGGGTATGAAGGTAGCTGATCCTATCGGTATGGAGCTACAAATGAGTACCTGGGGTAAGATGCATATTGTAGGAGTGGTGAAAGATTTCAATTTCCAGTCTCTGCGCGAAAAGATAAAGCCTGCTATTCTTTATTATTCTCCGGAAGCACTATCATATATGCATATAAAAATAGCTCCCGAACATCGGCAGGAGACTCTGAAGTTCATTCAGAGAAAATACGAAGAGATGGCTGTACAGGATGATTTGTTCGTAAAGGATTTCAGTTATCAGTTCTTTTCCGATGCATTGAATAAGAACTATGCCAAGGAACATCAACAAAGCCGGATGTTGCTATTCTTCACAGTACTGGCCATCCTTATTGCTATGCTGGGTGTATTTGGTCTGGTTGCCCTCTCCACAGAGCAGCGAACGAAAGAAATCGGTGTCCGTAAAGTGAACGGTGCCCATTCCGACCGGATCGTAAAGATGTTCTGTATGGAATACCTCAAATGGGTGGGAATTGCTTTTGTTGTGGCATCTCCCATTGGATATTACCTTATGTACCGTTGGCTGAGCGAATTTGCTTATCAGACTGCCATAAGTTGGTGGTTGTTCATACTGGCAGGAGCAGTCATTGCAGGGATTACTTTGCTTACGGTAATCGGGCAAACTTGGCGAAAGGCTTCTCAAAATCCGGTAGTGTCCTTGAGATATGAATAAATAAATGTTTAAGATAATAACAATACAATATACGATTATGATTAAAACAGTTAACCTCACCAAAATATTTCGTACGGAAAGCGTACAGACCACTGCATTGAATGAAGTAAGTTTAGAAATCAATCAGGGAGAGTTTGTTGCCATTATGGGGCCTTCCGGTTGTGGCAAGTCTACCTTGCTGAATATGATAGGTTTGCTTGACAATCCCACTTCCGGTGAACTTTGGTTTCTGGATCAGGAAGTTTCCCACTACTCCGAGAATGACCGTACGGATTTGCGTAACGGAAATCTTGGTTTTGTATTCCAAAGTTTCAACCTGATAGATGAACTTACAGTCTTTGAAAACGTGGAACTTCCTTTGCTCTATGCTGGAGTATCTACGCGTGAGCGTGTGAAACGTGTCAATGAGGCTTTGGAGCGCATGCAAATAGCTCACCGCACCGAGCATTATCCGCAACAACTTTCCGGTGGTCAGCAGCAGCGTGTGGCCATAGCGCGTGCCATTGTTACCAATCCCCGCATTATCCTCGCCGATGAACCTACGGGAAATCTGGATTCTACGAACGGTAATGAAGTGATGAGCCTCCTGAAAGAACTGAATCGTGATGGGGCCACTGTTGTTATGGTTACCCACTCTGAAGAGAATGCCCGCGAAGCAGAAAGAATCATACGGATGATGGACGGATATATATTGACTGAAAGTAAAAACACTCGATAATAGATACATAATACTAAAGAAAACAGACTATTACGAAATAATCGTAATTTTGTTTGTTGATCTCGGAGAAATCATATAGTTTTGTGCATAGATATATAATTTTATAACTAAACAGCACGTATATGAAAAAAGAGATTGTAACGCTGTTCTTAATGACAAGTGTTTGGGCAGCACAAGCTCAAGGGACTTTTACAATAGAAGGGCAAGTAAAGAATGTAGAAGACGGAGCTTTAATCACTTTGTTTCGTTTAGATGGAAATGTGGGTAACAGTATCGGTGTTGATACGATTCGTAACGGACATTTTCGTTTTCAGGCAGAAACATTGGGGAACGAAACAGAAATAGTGGATATGATGGGAAGAAGTGACAAGTTTCCTTCCATGAGTTTAAGGCTTTGGGTTCGTCCGGGAGATAATATACGGATAAGCGGTGAAAACACACTGATACGAACTTGGAATGTGGAAAGCACTGTTCCGGAACAAGTGGCTAATCAGGCCTTTATAAACGACTCACGCGAATTGTGGAATGAATATCAGCGCAATTCTTTGTTGCAGCGTGCATATCGCCGGAAGTATGCAGGAAGTGCGGTGGACGAAGAAAGACAGGCGATACGTGCACAAGCTGATAGTTTACGGAAGCTGGAAGATGAAATTACGATCCGTATTGATGCCAACACTATAAAACGTATGAAGCAGATTCCTGTTGACGATATTTGGCTGGAGCAATTGGAGAAGTTGGCAATGTCAGCAAAGTATACTGAAAATTATCCTTATAAAGAAGAAGTGATTGCTCTCTATGAAGGACTGACCGATGAAGAAAAACAGACCGATTTGGCAATGAATACATATACATATCTCTTTCCTCCCCAAGTAGTGGAAGTGGGTGATGAAATGGCAGATGCTGATTTGTACGACCTGGAGGGAAATGTACACCGCCTGGCTGATTTTAAAGGTAAGTATATCATGTTGGATTTCTGGAGTCGTGGTTGCGGTCCGTGTCTTATGGCTCTACCCGAAATGAAGGAAGTGGCTGAGATGTACAAAGATCGCCTGACAATAGTAAGTCTGAGCATCGATACCAAGAAAGGTTGGGAAACTGCCTCTAAAACCCATGAAATGACTTGGCAGAATCTGAATGAATTGAAAGGAAGTAATGGATTATTTGCCAAATATGGAGTACGTGGAATTCCAAATTATGTCCTTATTTCACCTGAAGGACGTATTGTAGAAAAATGGTTCGGATATAGTGCACACAGCTTGAAACGAAAACTTCGTCGCCTGCTGAATGCAAACGAATATGTGATGAGCTTAGGGGAAGAGAATGGATATAAAGTGGTGAACTTCCCGACTGTGAAGAAAAGCAATAACGATATTCCTGAAATCCGCCAGGTAGTGTTGACGGATACTGCTACGATCCTGCGGATTCGTGCCTATTATATACCTAAATACTGGATACAAATTATGAAGAATATCCAGTTGGTAGCGGATAATGGAACAGTGTGTCCTGTTCTTCGTTCGGAGGGTATTCCTTTAGGGGAAAAATTCTATATGCCGGAAAGTGGAGAAGCTGATTATACTCTTTATTTCGCTCCATTGCCGGCCGGAACACGTTCTTTCGATATGGTCGAGCCGGAAGGTTCAAACCCGGATCGTGTAGAAGGTATCGCTTTGACACTTGAATAAGATAGCAGAGGCTTTCTTATTCTAAAATCTTGCTATCTGCACTCTTTTTCGTACATTTGTAGCTTTCAAAAAGAAAGTTGTTATTTAAAAAAATACTCTGTATGAAATCAGACATTGAAATAGCTCGCAGCATAGAGCTGAAGAAAATTAAGCAGGTGGCCGAAGGTGTGGGTATTCCGCGCGAAGAAGTAGAAAACTACGGACGGTATATAGCTAAAATTCCAACGAATTTGATTGATGAAGAGAAAGTGAAGAAAAGTAACCTGATACTGGTTACCGCCATTACTGCCACCAAAGCAGGTATTGGTAAAACAACAGTTTCTATCGGTCTGGCTTTGGGATTGAATAAAATTGGTAAAAAGGCGATTGTTGCTTTGCGTGAACCTTCATTAGGACCTTGTTTCGGAATGAAGGGTGGGGCAGCAGGTGGCGGTTATGCCCAAGTGCTTCCCATGGAGAAGATAAATCTGCATTTTACGGGGGATTTTCATGCCATCACTTCGGCTCATAATATGATATCGGCTTTGCTCGATAATTATCTGTATCAGCATCAGGCAGACGGCTTCGGACTGAAAGAAATTATCTGGCAGCGTGTACTGGATGTGAACGACCGTTCTTTGCGTAGTATTGTCACGGGTTTAGGTCCCAGTACAAACGGTATTACTGAAGAGTCCGGCTTCGATATTACTCCCGCATCCGAAATTATGGCTATTCTTTGTCTGGCAAAGGATATAGATGACTTGAAACGACGGATTGAAAATATTATTCTTGGTTTCCGCTTTGATGGTTGTCCATTCACAGTGAAGGAGTTAGGTGTTGCTGGAGCTATTACTGTCTTGTTGAAAGATGCCATTAATCCGAACTTAGTTCAAACTACCGAAGGATCGGCTGCTTTTGTTCATGGTGGTCCCTTCGCAAATATTGCACATGGTTGTAACTCTATTCTGGCAACGAAAATGGCCATGACTTTCGGTGACTATGTTGTAACGGAAGCCGGCTTCGGTGCGGACCTCGGTGCGGAGAAATTTTATAATATCAAATGCCGTAAAAGTGGATTGCAACCAAAGTTGACTGTGATTGTTGCCACTGCACAAGGTTTGAAAATGCATGGAGGTGTCAGCCTCGATCGTATTAAAGAGCCCAATATGGAGGGATTGCAGCAAGGTTTCGGTAATCTTGATAAGCATATACGTAATCTGCGTTCGTTCGGTCAGACGGTGGTGGTTGCTTTCAATCGTTTTGCCAGTGATACGGATGAGGAAGTAGAAGCGATCCGTCATCACTGTGAGGAAAAATTAGGCGTTGGTTTTGCTGTCAATAATGCATTTGCAGAAGGTGGAGAAGGAGCTGTGGAACTTGCTAATCTGGTAGTGGATGCTATTGAGAAGAAGCCTTCCGAACCTTTGAACTTCAGTTATAGTGAGGATGATAGTGTAGAACAGAAGATAGAGAAGATAGCTTGTAATCTATATGGTGCCAGCGTGGTGACTTATAGCATTCATTCACGCAAAATCATTAAACTGATAGAGAAGATGGGCATTGGCCATTATCCGGTTTGTATAGCCAAAACTCAATATTCTTTCTCTGCCGATCCGAAGATATATGGTGCAGTGAATAATTTTGAATTCCACATCAAAGATATTGTAATCAATAACGGTGCGGAAATGATTGTTGCCATTGCAGGAGAAATTTTACGTATGCCGGGACTTCCCAAAGAGCCACAGGCTATGCATATTGATATTGTGGATGGAAATATAGAAGGGTTGAGCTAAATCAGCTATTAGACATAAAAAAGAAATCCGCAGCCTGATGAAGACTGCGGATTTTTTATAACTAAAAGTTTTTATATACGTTTTCTTAGTATGCAAACAGCGGATATTTTTCCATAGTCTTATTCACGCGTGCGCGAACTTCAGCAATAACCGCTTCGTTTTCTACATTGGACAGAACCGTTTCAATCATTTCTGCAATTTCCAGCATCAGATTTTCTTTAGCACCACGAGTAGTGATGGCAGGAGTACCCAGACGGATACCGGAAGTCTGGAATGCAGAGCGGCTATCGAACGGAACCATATTCTTGTTTACAGTGATATCGGCAGATACCAATGCTTTTTCAGCCACTTTACCTGTGAGATCAGGATATTTGCTACGCAGGTCGACCAGCATAGAGTGATTATCCGTACCACCTGAAACGATTGTAAAGCCACGGTCGATTAATGCTTGTGCCAGTACGGCCGCATTTTTCTTCACTTGGGCAGCATATTCTTTGAATTCGGGTTGCAGGATTTCACCGAATGCAACAGCTTTTGATGCAATGACGTGCTCCAACGGACCACCTTGGATACCCGGGAATACGGCTGAGTCGATCAATTGAGACATCATCTTGATTTCACCCTTCGGTGTCGTTTTGCCCCAAGGATTAGGGAAGTCTTTGCCAATCAGGATGATACCTCCGCGAGGACCACGCAAAGTCTTATGTGTGGTAGAAGTAACGATATGAGCATACTTCACAGGGTTTTCCAGCAATCCGGCTGCAATCAGTCCGGCAGGGTGAGCCATATCGATCATCAGGATAGCACCTACTTTGTCTGCGATTTCGCGCATACGCTTGTAGTCCCATTCGCGGGAATATGCTGAACCACCACCGATAATCATCTTTGGTTTTTCGCGCAAAGCAACTTCTTCCATCTGGTCATAGTCTACGCGACCAGTTTCCTTATTCAGATTATATTCACAGGGAGTATAGATGATACCGGAAGTATTTACTAAAGAACCGTGTGAGAGGTGACCACCGTGAGCCAGATTCAATCCCATGAATTTGTCACCCGGATTCAATACAGCGAGGAATACAGCTGCATTAGCTTGTGCGCCTGAGTGGGGTTGCACGTTAGCCCATTCTGCACCAAAGATTTCCTTTATGCGGTCGATAGCAATTTGTTCGCTCTGGTCTACTACTTCGCAGCCTCCGTAATAACGTTTGCCGGGATAACCTTCTGCATACTTGTTAGTGAGACAGGAGCCCATTGCCTCCATTACTTGGTCACTTACAAAATTCTCTGATGCAATCAGTTCAATACCTTTGAGCTGACGTTGATGTTCTTTTTCGATGATATCGAAAATTAAATCGTCTCTTTTCATTTTGCTTACTTAGATAAGTTTGATAAATCTGTGTTCTCTTATTAAGCGCACAAATTTACGGTAAAAAAATGAATAAACTGTCAGAAAAGACAGAAATTTACTTTCTAAAAGAATACTCCAAAGGAAAAGCTGAGAACATTGTCTCGTCGGTGGAAACGTATTTCGTCAGCGGGTGGATCACCTTCAGCGACACCGTCATCATAAGTCACTTTACGCGATATATTATGTAATCCTATATCATAACGGAAGTCGAAGAAAATGCGGGAAATGGTAACGGCTACTCCAAGGGTAAAGCTGAGGTTCAATGGCCGCAATCTTTCGCTGATTCCCTGCTGGTCAAAATTCTCAAAAGTGACTTCGCTTTTTTTATTCCAGATATAACGAAACTTAGGACCGCCGAATACAGCCAGACTATAAGGTCCCTCCTTGATAACATTATATCCATAGATCACAGGAATATCTACGCTGTGAATGGATGACGTAATAGATGCCATTTCCAAAGGGGCATCCTCTGCGGCAGGTTTTTCGAAAGTAATGTTGCAACGGTTAATGTTGTAGGATATTTCCGGTTGCAGGAAGTGGCGCTCAAAGTTGATACGCATGAAAACAGAACCGAAATAACCTATCTTATAGTTATTCTGCACCTCGTCTATTGTGATACCGTTCAATGTAAGGTTGGATACAAGAAAGAGGGAAGAGGTGAACCCACCCTTAATACCGAAGTTCACCGGACGGTCATGGTGATGTTTGCTCAGAGGTTCTTCAACCGCCGTGCCAGGCACAAGATGAGATTGCCCCCACATTGTAGCGGGGAAAAACAAAAGGCACAGGATAAATATTTTCAAAACTTTGTTCATCACTTATCACTAACCGTTAATCACTATCTTTTCTTCTCAACAGACCAGCCAAATTTACCGATCTTTTCACCCAATTCATAGTACCCTCCATGTACATAAACCAGTGGATTAGCTTCCGCCAGTTCCAGTTTTCCGGTTTCCGTATTCAGGTTCCGGTCGTCGGCACGTACGTTTACCACATCGGCAATAAACATATCATGCGAGCCGAGTGACATGATTTCCTTTACACGGCATTCTATACACAAGGGGGATTCTTCAATAAGGGGAGCATTGACCACAGTACTTTTTCCCGGTGTCAGATGCATTTCTTCGAACTTATTGTAGTCTTTCCCGGAACGTACGCCACACCAATCCGTTGCACGCGCCATATCTTTGGTCGTGAGATTAATGACAAACTCCATATTCCGTTTCAGGATTTCGTAGGAGTAACGTTCCGGGCGTACTGAAATATAGCACATGGGCGGGTTCGTACAAATCGTTCCCGTCCATGCAATTGTTACTATGTTGTATTCTTCCGGAGTGCTTCCGCAACTTACCAATACGGCAGGAAGCGGGTAAATCATTGTTCCGGGCTTCCAGTCTTGTTTCATGACTAAAGAGTTACGAGCTTTTATATTATTTCAATTTCGTTCCTGTTTTGTTCTTTCTCGCAATAGTGACATCGGATCACGCAATTTTCCTTATCCACTACATGGAATAACGTCGCCATGGGCTCGTTGTTCGTGATACATTTGGGGTTGGCACACTTTACAATGCCGCGAAGTTTTTCAGGAAGGCTAACTTCACGTTTTTCCACCACTTCATAATCCCGAATAATATTCAGCTTCACATTAGGTGCTACCACGGCGATGCGATTAATTTCATCATCGCAGAAAAATTTATCCGCAATTTTAATAATGCCTTTAGTACCCAGCTTTCCGCTTTTGAGATTAAAGCCAATGGTGATATTGTTATTCATGTGTTCAAGTCCCAGTAAAGAGACTACAGTGAACAGATTTTCAGAGGGGATATGGTCGATAACGGTACCGTTTTCTAATGCGGCAACCTGTAATTCTTGTTTTTTTTCGCTCATCTTTCAATTTACAAATTAGCAATTTACAAAGTACAATTTAGGCTTTCACCTCATCCAGTGTGATGCCTAATACATCGCAGAGGATAGCCTCACGAGCATACAGACCGTTTTGAGCTTGCTGGAAGTAGTAAGCTTTCGGATTATCGTCTACGTCATAAGCGATTTCATTGACGCGGGGCAGGGGATGCAGAATACACAGATTAGGACGGGTATGTTCCAGCATTTTGTTGCGCAGGATGTAGACGTTCTTCACCCGCTCGTACTCCATGAGGTCAGTGAAGCGTTCACGCTGCACACGGGTCATGTAGAGGATGTCGGCATCTGCTATGGTTTCTTCCGTAAAGTCCGTATGTTCCACGTACTTGATGCCATGATCGCGGCAGTAAATTTTGTATTCTTCGGGCATTCTCAATTCATCAGGAGCTATGAAGTGGAAAGTTGGGTTGAAGTGGCGCATTGCCATCAGCAGTGAGTGTACGGTGCGGCCATATTTGAGGTCACCAACGAGGAAAATATTCAGGTTCTCCAGTGTACCCTGGGTTTTGTAGATGGAGTAGAGGTCGAGCATCGTTTGTGAAGGATGCTGGTTGGCTCCGTCTCCGGCATTGACGATAGGCACTGTGGTTACTTCGCTGGCATAGCGGGCTGCTCCTTCCAGATGATGCCGCATCACGATGATATCGGCGTAGTTGCTCACCATTTTGATGGTATCTTTCAGGGTTTCGCCTTTCGAAGAACTCGTTGCTTTGGGGTCACTAAACCCGATTACACGGGCTCCTAAGCGGTTGGCTGCTGTTTCAAAACTGAGTCTTGTACGGGTGGACGGCTCGAAAAAGAGGGTTGCAACCACTTTCCCTTCCAGCAGCCTACGGTTGGGACGGGCTTCAAACTGCTTCGCCATCTCGATCATGTAGAGGATTTTTTCCTTGCTATGCTCGGCAATGGTGACTAAACTTCTGTTTTCCATATCGTTCGTTATTTTGTTTCTTTTCGAGAGTTCAAAGGTACGGAAAAGATGCGGAGTACGGAAGAAAGACGGGAGAAAATTTAGAAGTTTTTTTCGTCTCCATAGCCGGAGATCTTCAGCTCATGGGACAAAAAGTTTTGCCCCGTGGGATGAAAAAAAATATCTCATGAGACGAAAAAAACAATCCCATGGGATGAAGCTGCTCATACGGTGAGATGGATGCCGGAATTAGTTTGGATCATTACCAGCATCAGCAGCAGCTTTTCTTTTTCTTTTCTGCTGTTGTTATTATATAAAGAATATATAAGAAAGAAAAATCTACTATTTGTTTTGACTAAAGTGCTGAATAATAATAATTTATTCTTCTATTTTTTACTTTTTTTCTAAGCGAAAACAGTATGGGAACAGTCGATTTCCAAGCAAAAAATGCCTCTAAAATGCTCAATTCCCCCACCTTTTTGGTCACCAAAATGCCATATTCTATCCACTCAAACGCCACACTTTATCATCGGAAATGCCACATTTCATTCTCCGAAATGCCACACTTTGTGCTTGCTGAAGTGTGACATTTTACCCGCTAAGATGTGGCATTTTGGATGATAAAGTGTGGCGTTTTAAGAGTTTTCTATAGAATTTATAAGGGTGTTCCAATATAATTCCGTACCTTTGCCTTGTTATTTTTACAGGTAATCTATTTTATTGATTTAGTGAATTTACAGTAATAAACATGATAAAGAACATCATAAAAATCCTTTGGATATTCTTAGCCGTCATAGTATTGGCTTGCGTCACTGTTTTCTTCTCCATTGCTAAAGGTTGGATAGGCTATATGCCTCCTGTTGAAGATCTGGAAAACCCTAATTATAAGTTTGCTACACAAGTTTTCTCGGAAGACGGGAAGGTACTTGGTACTTATTCGTTTAGCAAAGAGAACCGTGTATATGTGGGCTATAATGATTTATCCCCCAATATCATCAATGCATTGATTGCAACAGAAGATGTGCGTTTTGCCGAGCATTCCGGAATTGATGCAATTGCTCTGTTTCGCGCCATTGTGAAGCGTGGTTTATTGTTCCAGAAGAATGCAGGTGGGGGTAGTACGATTACCCAACAATTATCGAAACAACTCTATTCGCCCAGTGCAGACAATGTAATGGAACGTTTGTTTCAGAAACCCATTGAGTGGGTAATTGCAGTGAAATTGGAGCGTTACTATACCAAGGAAGAGATACTTACGATGTATCTTAATAAATTTGACTTTTTAAACAATGCAGTCGGTATCAAAACTGCAGCCAACACTTACTTTGGCTGTGAACCTAAAGATTTAAAAATAGAAGAAGCTGCCACTTTAGTTGGTATGTGTAAAAATCCGGCTCTTTATAATCCAGTTCGTTTCAACGAGCGTTCACGCGGACGCCGTAATGTGGTGCTCGATCAAATGCGTAAAGCAGGATATATCACTGCTGAAGAATGTGATTCACTGCAAGCACTTCCACTGACCTTGAAATATACCCGTGTTGACCATAAAGAAGGTATGGCAACCTATTTCCGCGAATATCTGCGTGGAGTATTAAATGCCAAGAAACCTGTGAAGGGAGATTATCGGGGCTGGCAGATGCAGAAATTTTATGAAGATTCTCTTGATTGGGAAAATAATCCTCTGTTCGGCTGGTGCGAAAAGAATATAAAGAAAGATGGTTCAAAGTATAACCTTTATACGGATGGTCTGAAAATCTATACGACTATTGACTCCCGTATGCAGCAATATGCAGAAGAGGCAGTAGAAGAGCACCTGAAAGAACTACAAGGCTATTTCTTTAAAGAAAAGAAGGGACGGAAACAAGCACCCTACAGTAATAGAATTACGAAGGATCAGGTAGATGAAATCCTTGCCCGCACCATGAAACAGTCTGATCGTTATCGGACCATGAAGAAAGCCGGAGCATCGGATGCTCAAATAGAAAAGGCTTTCAATACACCTGAGGAAATGTCGGTATTTACCTGGAATGGTGAAAAGGATACGATCATGACACCTATGGATTCTATCCGTTATTACAAACACTTCCTTCGTGCCGGTTTTATGTCAATGGATCCGCACAACGGACATGTAAAGGCGTATGTAGGCGGGCCTAATTATAATTACTTCCAATACGACATGGCAATGGTAGGACGTCGTCAGATTGGTTCTACTATGAAACCTTATGTATATTCACTGGCTATGGAGAATGGATTTTCTCCTTGCGATGAGATGCGACATGTGGAATTTCAGGGCTTCGATGAAAATGGTAACCCTTGGGCACCCCGTAATGCAAATACTAAACGCTACGGAGAAATGGTGACTTTGAAATGGGGCTTAGCTAATTCGGACAACTGGATTACGGCACGATTGATGAGTAAATTAAACCCGTATGAGTTGAAACGATTGTTACATAGTTTCGGCGTGCGCAATCGTGAGATAGTACCTTCTATTGCTCTTTGCCTTGGACCTTGCGAGATCTCAGTAGGAGAAATGGTAAGTGCATATACGGCATTCCCCAATAAAGGAATTCGTGTGGCACCTATGTTTGTAACCCGTATAGAAGACAGTGATGGTAATGTATTGGCTACGTTCTCTCCGGAAATGGAAGAAGTTGTCAGTGTTTCCAGTGCTTATAAGATGTTGGTTATGCTTCGTGCCGTTATTAATGAGGGAACAGGTGGACGTGTTCGTCGCTTAGGTGTGAAAGCTGATATGGGTGGTAAGACCGGAACAACTAACTATAATGCAGATGGTTGGTTTATGGGCTTTACTCCTTCATTGGTATCCGGATGCTGGGTTGGTGGAGAAGAACGCGATATTCATTTCGACACTATGCTGCATGGGCAAGGTGCTTCTATGGCATTGCCTATCTGGTCTAAATATATGGTAAAAGTGCTTGGAGACAAGACACTGGGATATGATGAAAATGAGACATTCCAACTTCCGGAAGGTTTCGATCCTTGTAAGGATAATGGGGACGTTAATTTTGAATCGGCATCAGAAACTGGTTTGGATGACTTCTTTGATTAAAATTCAAGTGTCGGTCTAAATTCTTGATTTCGAAAGTGGTTTATACAATCAGCATCGGTAGTAACGAGCAACAGAAAGAGAATCTTTCGTTGGCGCGGAAGCGGTTGAAAGAACTGTTTCCTGGTATTCGTTTTTCTACGGAAGAAGAGACTAAACCGCTTTATTTCCGGCGTTCATCCTTATTTTCCAATCAGGTGGCACGTTTTATTTCCAGTAGCGATGCGGCGGAAATAACTTCTTGTTTGAAAGCTATTGAACGGGAAGCGGGGCGGATGCCTGAAGAGAAAAAACAAGAAATAGTCCGGTTGGATCTGGACTTATTATCATGTGATGATACAGTCTATAAACCTGACGATTTAAAAAGGGACTATATTTGCCGGGGATTAAAAGAAATAGAGTAATTTTAAATGGGTACGCGGATCTATAAAATAGTAAATATAAATATGTTGAAGTTTTTAGGAATCATTCCCGCCCGTTACGCATCCACGCGTTTTCCTGCAAAACCGTTGGCCATGCTGGGAGGTAAAACTGTAATACAGCGAGTATATGAACAAGTGGCAGGTATTCTGGACGATGCTTATGTGGCCACAGATGATGAACGGATCGAAGAAGTTGTAAAAGCTTTCGGAGGTAAAGTAGTGATGACTTCCGTTAATCATAAAAGCGGCACGGATCGTTGCTATGAAGCATATACTAAAATAGGGGGAGACTTTGATGTCGTAGTCAACATTCAGGGTGACGAACCTTTTATTCAGCCCTCCCAACTGGAAACTGTAAAAGCTTGCTTCGACGACATTACGACCCAGATTGCTACACTGGTGAAACCTTTTACTCCTGAGAATGGATTTGAAGCTTTGGAGAATATCAATTCTCCGAAAGTAGTGCTGAATAAGAATATGAATGCACTCTATTTCAGCCGCTCCATTATTCCTTATCAGCGAAATGCGGAAAAACAAGATTGGCTGAAAAATCACACTTATTATAAGCATATAGGATTATACGCCTATCGTGCTGAAGTTTTAAAAGAGATTACTTCGTTGCCGCAATCTTCGCTGGAACTGGCAGAATCGCTGGAACAACTTCGTTGGCTGGAGAATGGTTATACCATTAAAGCCGGTATTACCGAAGTAGAGACCATTGGCATTGATACTCCCCAGGATTTGGAAAAGGCTGAAGAATTCTTGAAAATATGTTAGACAGAACTATCCAGCCCCGTATTTGTGAGCCGGAACAACTGGCAGTGCCATCTCCTGAATGTCGGGTGATGAAAAATGGCATACCTTTATATATACTCAATGCCGGGGATAATGAAGTAGTCCGAATTGATCTGTTGATAGAGGGTGGACGCTGGCAGCAGAACCAACGTTTGCAGGCCTTGTTTACCAACCGGATGCTGCGCGAAGGTACCCGGCGTTATTCAGCCGCGGCCATTGCCGAAAAATTGGATTACTATGGTGCTTGGTTGGAGCTTTCCAGCTCGTCCGAGTATGCTTATATCACCCTTTATTCTTTGAATAAATATCTGCCGGAAACTTTAGATATTTTTGAATCTATCGTAAAAGAACCTCTTTTCCCTGAAAAAGAGTTGGGAGTGATTATCGACAGCAATATCCAGCAATTTCTTGTGAACAGCTCCAAGGTGGACTTTCTGGCCCATCGCACTTTGATAAATGCCGTATATGGCGATACGCATCCGTGCGGGCAATTAGTGCAGAAGGAAGATTATCATTTGATCAACCCTTCTGTCTTGCAATCGTTTTACGACCGATATTATCATTCCGGAAATTGCAGTATCTATCTTGCTGGGAAGGTCAGCGAAGACGCTATCCGTCGTATTGAAACTCTTTTTGGAAGTGAACCTTTCGGTAAAGATTTCCGCAAACCGGAAAAACGGTCTTATGTTCCGGTAACTTCTTCTGAGAAACGTATTTTTACCGAGCGTGCCGATGCAATGCAAAGTGCTGTTCGCATGGGAATGCTTTCTTTGGATCGACGCCATCCTGATTATTTGAAAGTTCGCGTTCTGGTTACCTTGTTCGGAGGGTATTTCGGTAGCCGTCTGATGTCTAATATTCGTGAAGATAAAGGATATACGTATGGTATATCTGCCGGTATCATGCCTTATCCCGATAGTGGACTGTTGGTTGTCAATGCAGAGACTGCTAATGAATTTGTAGAGCCGCTTATCAAAGAAGTTTACCATGAAATAGACCGCCTGCAAAATGACCTCGTACCTGCCGAAGAACTTGCTATGGTGAAAAACTATATGTTGGGCGATATGTGTCGTAGCTATGAGTCTGCCTTCTCACTGGCGGACGCTTGGATCTTTATTCATACTTCCGGCCTTCCCGATTCGTATGTGAGGGATGCCGTAGAAGCAGTGAAGACAATTACTCCTGTCGAGATACGCGAACTTGCCTCACGCTATTTGTGCAAAGAGACATTAAAAGAAATCGTATCCGGCAAAAAAATGTCATAAAAAAGGTGTGATACCCCTTCCTTTTAGCAGATTAATTGTATCTTTGTGCAAATACTATATAAGGCGTGTAACAAGTTGCTGCGTTTACACGTCTTTTTATTAAAATCGCTAATTTATAATTTTCAATGAAATATCTATATACTGCACTCATTCTGGTATTCATGTCCCAAGGCGGGGCGACGGCCCAGGAAAAGAAATCCGGTTTCTTCGACAAAGTAAAAACAACTTTCTCTTCTGAAATAAAGATAGGAACTCATACCTTTAAAGATGGCTCCGTATATACGGGTGAAATGAAAGGGCGTAAACCCAACGGAAAGGGTAAGACGGTTTTCAAGAATGGCAATGTCTACGAAGGTGAATATGTGAAAGGAAAGCGTGAAGGATATGGTACTTATACATTTCCTGACGGCGAAAAGTACGAAGGACAATGGTTTCAGGACCAGCAACACGGTAAGGGTATCTACTATTTCATGAACAACAACCGTTATGACGGCATGTGGTTTCAGGATTATCAGCAAGGCAAAGGTACAATGTACTACTATACCGGTGACATTTACGAAGGAGACTGGGTAAATGATAAACGTGAAGGTCAAGGTACATACACCTGGAAAAACGGTTCCAAATATGAAGGTTCCTGGAAGAATGATAAGAAAGAGGGTAAAGGTACTTTTGTCTGGAATGACGGCTGTAAATACGAAGGTGACTGGAAGAACGATGTGCGTGATGGAAAAGGAACTTTCGAATATGCCAACGGAGATAAATATGTAGGCGACTGGAAAGATGATATGCAACATGGCAAAGGTATTTACTTCTTCCACACCGGCGACCGTTATGAAGGTGCGTATGTGCAAGGTGAACGTACCGGAGCCGGTATCTATTATCACGCCAACGGCAATAAATATGTAGGAAACTTCAAAGACGGCATGCAACACGGAAAAGGTGTGTTTACTTGGGCAAGTGGTGCGGTCTATGACGGTGACTGGAAAGACAACCAACGTGACGGCCGTGGAACGTATAAATGGAATGTAGGTGATTCCTACGAAGGCGAATGGAAAAACAACCAGTTCAATGGTCAGGGAACCCTGATTATGACAGACGGAACTAAGTATAAAGGTGGTTTTGTGAATGGTATGGAAGAAGGTAACGGTATACAGGAGGATAAAAACGGTAATCGTTACGAAGGCTTCTTCAAGCAAGGCAAAAAACACGGTCCTTTTGTTGAAACGGATAAAAACGGAAAAGTAATAAAAAAGGGCACGTATAAAATGGGAAGACTGGAATTAAATTAAAAATTAATAATTAAAAATTAAAGGCTGCGCGATGTTACATTAACTGCGCAGCCTTTAATTTTTAATTATTAATTTTTAATTTCTAAATTGCCAAAGGCAATTTAGATAATGTATTGTGAACTGATAGACTCATTATTCACCACTCTCTTGATGGTTTCTGCAAACATATCAGCAATACTGAGTTGTTTTACTTTCGCGCATTTCTTAGAGTAGGGGATACTATCGGTAAATACGATTTCAGTCAGACTGGATTCCTGTACACGGAAAGACGCCGGGTCGGACATTACACAGTGGCTTGCAATAGCGCGTACTGATTTAGCACCGGCATCCAACATAATGTTAGCTGCTTTGGTGATAGTACCGGCTGTATCTACGATGTCATCTACCAATACTACATTTTTATCGGTTACATCACCGATAATCTGCATGGATGCAACTTCATTTGCTTTCTCACGTGATTTGTTGCACAATACCAGGGGAACTCCCAAATACTTTGAGAATGTGCTGGCACGTTTGGAACCACCCACATCCGGCGTAGCGATTACAAGATCTTTCAATTTCAAGGACTCAATATAGGGGAGGAACACTGCCGAAGCATACAAGTGATCTACCGGAATGTTGAAGAAACCTTGGATTTGATCAGCATGGAGATCCATCGTAATCAAACGATCGATACCTGCTACTGAAAGTAAATCGGCTACTAACTTTGCGCCGATAGAAACGCGAGGTTTGTCTTTTCTGTCCTGTCGTGCCCAACCGAAATATGGAATGACTGCAACAACGCTTTTTGCAGACGCTCTTTTAGCAGCGTCGATCATCAGCAGAAGTTCCATTAAATTGTCGGAATTAGGGAAGGTGGATTGAACCAGGAATACATGTGCGCCACGAATTGACTCTTCATAGGAAACAGCAAACTCACCATCAGCAAAGTGGGTGATGTTCATCTTTCCCAGAGGGCAATCAAGGCTTGCGCAGATTTTCTCTGCAAGGTATCTCGAGTTAGTTCCGGAGAATACCATTACGGGTGCTTTTTCGCTCATTTTGTAATAGATGTTACCTATTTGTTTAATACGGCTGCAAAGTTATGAATTTCCCGCTACATTCTACAAGACTTATTGTAGAAAAATCTTTTTTCTTTCCCGGATTTATTTGTAGCTTTGCTAAGTGAAACGGTTTCCTCATATACGATTGGTGGGCTTACTGTGTTTTTGCATAGTAATGATTTCTTGTGTGGGTACTGCTCCCACCAAGGAAGTACATCTTATCGATTCGCTCAACCAAGTGGCTTATTCTTATCGGTATAAAGACCTGGACTCTTCTTGTCATGCTGCCACACAAGCTTATGGAAAAGTGAATCTGTATAGTCAGGGGAAAGCGGAAGCATCCAATAATCTGGGTTTTTGTGCTTTTATGCGCATGGATTTTGAGAAAGCGGAGAAGTTTCATAAAGATGTGTATAGTCTCACGAAAAATGAACTGGAACTGCTGGTTGCCGATATCGGATTGATGAAAATCTATCAGCGGACGGCCATGAACAAAGAATTTTATGACTATCGGAACAGTGCCCTCCGCCGCATGAAACGAATAGATGAAGATAACAAACTTTTCGTAGATAAGCACGAACGGTTGAGACTGAACTATGCACGCTCCGAATTTTATATCGTTTCCGCAGTTTATTACTACTATCTGCAGCAACGTCCGGAAGCGGTGGCTTCCATCAACGAAATATATCCGCAGGAAGAACTTGTAGCGGATACGAACCAGTTACTGTATTATCATTATATAAAAGGATCGGCAGCACTTTGTGATGGTGAAACGGCGGATGAACGTCGTTTGCGTGAATTCGACGAACTGTATACAACTTGGAAAATGGCATCCCGCGGAGGATACTTGTATTTTGAAGGTAATGGAGTACAGGGACTTGCTAACCTGATGGCATCTCCCGATAATTATGACTTTTTCCAGGTCAGGCGTTCTCATGCATTGAAACAGTTTGATGTTCCCGTGGATTCTTTGTTGCCCATGCGTTTAGGACAATTGGCTTTGAAGAAATTCAAGCAATATAATGATGTGTATCAGATTGCCGGTGCCTATGTTTCTATTGGTAAATATTTGAATGCGCATGATAACTACGCCGAAGCATTGGATACATTGACGCTTGCCTTGGAGTGCGTGAACAGCCATCATCGCCGTTTTTATGATTGCCACGATAGCCTGGATTGGTTGAAAACCTATGATATACGGGATACCATTTCTTCAGAAAAAGCATGGATAGAGCGTAAGTTAAGAACCGTTCCGGAATGGATTTCACGTATTCGCGAACAACTGAGTGTTACGTATGCCGGACTGGAAATGAAGCAACACTCCGATTATAATCGCAATATTTATCTGGATATTCTGGAAGATACCCGCCAGGATAAGGAGTTGGAAAGCCGTTATCAGGCTTTGGAAAGTGAAGCCCGACAGCTTAATATTTTACTCTTCTTCGTGATTGTCGGTTTTATACTGGTGGTTTTATTTTTTTGGATATTCAATAAACGGTCTAAAGAACGTAATCATGTCCATTTGCACCGTTTGAGGCAGATGTTGGACATTTGTCAGAAAATAACCGCTTCTATTCCCACGGACGCGCAGACGGAAGAAGAGATTGTAGATGCCATTCTTTCTGCTGTGCAGACAGATATAGAGGAACTTTTCAATGTAAAAGACATCCGGATAGAAGATGGGCAGTTGGTATTACCCAAACGTCTTACGAAGGATGAGAAAGCAATACTACATGTGATTGCTCCTTATATTACATGGGCGCTTGATAATGGCATGACTTCCATTTCGCTGGGTGACGAACGCCGCCGGCTGGAGAAAGAACGGTACGTGTACGAACAGCATATAGCCGGAAATAAACGTCAGAATCTTATAAAGAAAGCGTGTATGGCCATTGTGAACGGTATTCATCCGTACATAGACCGTATTATTAATGAAGTGCATAAACTGACGGAAAAAGGTTTTATCCATGACGAACACATCAAAGCCGAGAAGTATCAATATATGGACGAATTGGTGACAACCATCAATGAATACAATGATATCCTTGCTTTATGGATTAAAATGAAACAGGGTAGCCTGAGCTTGAATATAGAAACATTCGGGTTGAACGAGCTTTTCGATCTGATACGGAAAGGAAGCCGTGCTTTCGAAATGAAACAGCAACAACTGGAAGTGACACCAACGGATACCTATGTGAAAGCTGACAAGGCGTTGACGCTGTTTATGATAAACACGCTTGCAGAAAATGCCCGTAAATATACTCCAAAGGGAGGTAAGGTAAAGGTCTATGCAAATCTGACAGAAGAATATGTGGAAATCTCAGTAGAAGATACCGGTTATGGTCTTTCTGAAGAAGATGTGACGCGTATTGTCGGTGAGAAATTGTATAATTCGCAGGAAATAGGCATACTGGATGCTGCCGACCGGGAAGAACTGCTGAAAAACAAAGGGAGCGGCTTCGGCCTGATGAATTGTAAAGGTATCATTGAGAAATACCGGAAGACGAACGAAGTATTCAGAGTCTGTTTGTTCAATGTAGAAAGTACTTTAGGGAAGGGCAGCCGTTTTTATTTCCGTTTGCCTACAGGAGTGCGTAAAACTTTGATGGTATTTCTGTGCATATTCTTTTCTATAGGCATGAGTTCGTGCAATAAAGCAGTGGAGGAAGCGGTGATGCAACCGGATGAAATCTATGCGCAAACGGCTCAGGATTCTTTGTCATTAGCTGCGGAAAATGAGTTTGAAGCTCTGTTGAATGAGGCGTCAGACTATGCTAATGATGCCTATTATAGTAATGTGGAAGGAAATTTTGAACAGGCTTTGGAATATGTAGACTCTGCCATGTCTTGCCTGAATGCGCATTATAAAAGGTATGCCCGGGAGCCGCAGCGCTATATGTCATTGAGAGGAGAAGGGGAGCCGGGGGAATTATCCTGGTGGAATGATCTTTTCAATTCGGACTTTCATGTCATTCTGGATATCCGGAATGAGGCGGCTGTCGCTTTTCTTGCGTTGAAACAATGGGATGCATACAGTTATAATAATGCTGCTTATACGACTTTGTACAAATTGCTGGGTGAAGATCAGTCTTTGGAGGAATATTGTCGTCAACTGGAACGTTCCACCAATAATAAGATGGTGGGTGTTATCCTGTTTATCGGACTTATAGCTATGTTGCTCTTGGGATATTACATCCTGTATATTCGCAAGCGTCTTGTAAACCGTTGGAATCTGGAACAGGTTTTGGAAATCAATAGACAGATATTTGCTGCCTCCCTGATACAAGTTCCCGAAACAGAAGAGGCATTGCAGCGGGAAGAAGATACCCTGAAAGCTATTCCTCAACGTATCGTTGACGAAGGCTTCGATGCCGTAAATGAGTTGCTAAGTATTGATCGGTTGGGAATCGCTGTTTATAATGAAACGACACATCAACTGGAATATGCGTCAAATTCTATAGAAAATGACTTACCCTCTACGGGAGATAATGGAACATCTACGGCAGAAGATGAACTTTGGAAGGAAGTAGTTCAACGCTGTTTTGAACAGCATACTCAACTGTCCGCACCGGGATTTGAAGCTTTGCCTTTGGTAGTGGATGCTGCGGGTGATTCGCGCTGTGTGGGTGTGTTATATCTTGAACGGCAAGAGAATGTCGATCAGGAGACGGCTCATCTATTGTTGGAATTGATTGCGCGGTATATAGCGATTGTGGTCTTCAATGCAGTTGTGAAACTGGCAACAAAATACCGCGACATCGAAGCTGCACATGAAGAAGCACACCGGGCGTCATGGGAGGACGGTATGTTGCATGTGCAGAATATGGTACTTGATAATTGTCTTTCCACCATCAAGCACGAGACAATTTATTATCCGAATAAGATCAAGCAACTCATTGGTAAACTCCGTTCAGGTATTCTCTCAGAAACGGAAGAAAAAGAGACGGTTTCAGCTATCAGCGAATTGATAGAATATTATAAAGGTATATTTACCATCTTGAGTTCGTGCGCATCGCGACAGTTGGAAGAAGTTACGTTCCGTCGCGGGATAATTTCCGTACCGGAATTGTTTGCTCTGGCAGAAAAGTATTTCCGTAAAGCAAATAAGGGAAAAGGGGTTGCTGTATCTTTCTCTACAAGAGCTATTGATGAAAGAGTGGTCGGAGATTTTATCCAACTCCGCTTCTTATTGGAGAATCTGATAGACGAAGCCTTGTCTGTTCCTCTGGATGGAGAAATACATTTGGCAGCAGCAGTAGACGGAGAATATATTCGTTTCCTTTTCACTGATATGCGAAGGACGAAAACCCGTGAGGAATTAAATCAACTTTTCTATCCAAACCTGGAACGTATGACGGCAACAGGAGAAAAAGGAGAGTTGCGAGGTACGGAGTATCTCGTCTGCAAGCAGATTATTCGTGACCATGATGAGTTTGCCGGAAAACGTGGCTGTCGCATTAATGCTGAACCGGCTGAGAATAGTGGATTTACAGTTTATTTCACGATACCGAGAAGAAAATAAAATTAAAGAATATGGAAGACAAGAAATTCAAAGTAATTATTGTAGAAGACGTCAAGCTTGAACTGAAAGGAACGGAAGAAATCTTCCGCCATGAAATACCCAACGCAGAAGTTATCGGTACGGCTATGACCGAAAGCGAATTCTGGACATTGATAGAAGCCGGAGTTCCTGACTTGGTATTGCTGGATTTAGGGCTGGGTGGTTCTACTACTATTGGTGTGGATATCTGCCGGAATATCTTTAAGCGCTATCCGGGAGTACACGTACTCATATTTACCGGAGAAATTCTGAATGAAAAGCTTTGGGTGGATGTTCTGAATGCGGGTGCTGACGGTATTATTTTGAAAACAGGTGAGCTGCTTACGAAAACAGATGTACAGGCAGTAATGGATGGAAAGAAGCTGGTTTTTAATTATCCTATTCTGGAAAAAATTGTAGACCGTTTCAAGCAATCTGTTGCGAATGATGCCAAACGTCAGGAAGCGGTTATTAGTTATGATATTGATGAGTATGACGAACGTTTCCTACGCCATCTGGCATTGGGGTATACCAAAGATATGATTGCTAACCTGAAAGGTATGCCTTTTGGAGTTAAATCTCTGGAAAAGCGTCAGAATGATTTGGTAAACCGTCTGTTTCCACAAGGAGAGCGGGTAGGAGTGAATGCAACCCGTCTGGTTGTGCGTGCTTTGGAACTCCGTATTCTTGATATAGATAATCTGGAAGCAGATGATGAATAGCAAATGGCGTTTACCGCATCCGGCAACAATGTTTCTCTTGTTGACGCTGGCTGTCATTGTCTTATCATGGATATTTGACATTTACGGCCTGAGCGTGTTTCAACCGCAAACAGGGGAGGAGATACGGGTACAAAGTTTGCTTAGTCCGGAAGGTGTTCGTTGGCTGTTGCGGCATGTGGTTACTAATTTCACGGGGTTTGCTCCGCTGGGCTTAGTAATTGTGGCTATGTTTGGTATCGGGGTGGCACAACATTCAGGTTTTATAGATGCTTGTATCCGCGGTGGGGCACGTCGTAAGCATAATCCATGGCGCATGGTGATACTGGTTATTTTCTTGGGATTGCTTTCCAATGTAGTAGGTGATGCCGGATACATAATTCTTTTACCGATTGCAGCAACTTTATTCCATTCGGTCGGGCTGCATCCGGTTGCAGGTATTATTACGGCATACGTTTCTGTTTCGTGTGGGTATAGCGCTAACCTGATGCTGAGTACTTTGGATCCTATGCTTGCTGCCACTACCCAGGAAGCTGCGGATATGGCAAATGTATCACCTGGAAATACTGGGCCTTTATGCAATTACTATTTCTTGTTTGCATCTACTTTTTTGCTGGCTTTTATTATTTATCAGGTAACCCGTCGTAATCTTCTTCCGGCTTTGGGGGAATATGCCGGTCATATTCGTTTCAATGGTTATAAGCAATTATCCCGCAAAGAGCGTCGTGCTATGATAGGTGCAGTATCTATTGGGGTGATTTATACAACCGTGATTCTTTGGGCTACTTTCTCTTCATGGGGTATTTTGCGTAGTGTGAATGGTGGTCTGATCCGTTCTCCTTTTATAGAGGGCATTCTGTTTCTCCTTTCTTTTGGTATCGGGCTTATGGGGATGGTTTATGGCTTTGCTTCCGGTCGTTATCGTACAGATGGAGATGTGATTGAGGGGCTTACTCAACCTATGAAATTGTTGGGTGTTTACTTTGTTATCGCTTTCTTTGCTGCTCAGATGTTTGCGTGTTTCGAGTATTCTCATTTGGATAAATGTATAGCCATTATGGGAGCGGACATGCTTTCGTCCATCCATCTTGGGAGTTTATGGATACTCATTCTATTTATTCTCTTTACAGCACTTGTGAACCTTATTATGGTCTCTGCCACTGCCAAGTGGACTTTCATGTCCTTCATCTTTGTTCCGTTCTTTGCCAATATGGGGATTTCTCCGGATATGGTGCAATGCGCTTTTCGTATTGGCGACAGTGCCACCAATGCCATCACTCCTTTCATGTTCTACATGCCTCTTATCCTTACTTACATGCAGCAATATGATAAGCAAGCGACCTATGGTTCATTACTGAAATATACATGGAGATACTCTCTATATATATTATTAGCCTGGACTTTGTTATTTATTTTATGGTATGTAACTGGTTTACCATTAGGATTATAACATCTAATCGGATATAAAAGCATCTATTTACAAAATATTTTCTGCGTAAAATCTTTGCAAATTTCACAGAAAAGCGTACCTTTGCACCGCAATTAAGGATGGTTCCGTAGCTCAGCTGGATAGAGCAACGCCCTTCTAAGGCGTGGGTCTTGCGTTCGAATCGCAACGGAATCACTTTGAAAAGAGAGCTAATATACTGACAATTACAGTGTTTTGAGCTCTCTTTCTTTTTCTCCTACCTCATTGAAGGTTTAAAAAAAAGAGTTTTAGGGCCAAATTTGGACCGGATGACTTGTTGAAAACTTGTTTTCACTTTTTTAAACCGAAATCATGGCAACAATCAAATTAGTAATATTACCCCATGCTGTTCTGAAAGACGGAACACATAGAATTCGTATCGCTATAAATCACCGTAGAGAAACGCGATACATACCAACACGCTACAAGGTTGATTCTCTAACACAATTTAGAGATGGGCAAGTTATTAATCATTCAGAAGCTCATACTTTAAACATAAAGCTCCGAAATCTACTGAATGACTACGAAGAGAGATTATATAATATATCTTCTCTTCACCTCTACTCATGCACCCAATTAAAAGAACTGCTCCACAATGGGGCGAATACTGATAGACCGCTCACTTTTCAATCGGTGGCCACTGAATACATAGAAGAACTCAAACAAGATAAGCGAGATAATTATGCTACTCTTCTGGAAAGGAACAGCAGATATTTCACCACCTTCTGTAAGGGTGATATCCTTCTTTCATCTATAACTCCTTATATAATCCAGAACTATGTTCGCTATCTTAAAAAGAACTACCGGATGAATGATACGACAATAGATATGTTTATCAGCCGGACCAGGACAATCATAAACCGAGCCAAAAGGCATAATCTTGTGCACTATGATGTTGATCCTATCTCCGTTCATAAGATACAAACTCCTCCAGAGCGAGAACTTGACATCACTGTCCAGGAGATCAAAACGATCCGGGATTCAACACCAGGCATAAAGAAACTTGTTGCTGCTCGTGATCTCTTTATGCTCTCCTATTATCTGGGTGGAGTAAATCTCATAGACCTACTTTCTTATGACTTCCGGAATGCTTCTCGCTTTGAATACATAAGAACAAAAAGCCGAAATACAAAGATGGGAGACAAACGGATATCTCTTACCATACCTCCAGAAGCGGAACCGATAATAAAACGATGGATAAACCGGAATACAGGAAAATTAGACTTTGGATATAATTTCTCATACTCTAACTTTTCCCGATACATGAACCGAAGTATAAAATCCCTGGCTCAATCCCTACACATAAAGAGTAAGGTTACATATTATTCTGCCAGAAAATCATTTGTTCAGCATGGTTTTGAACTGGGTATCTCTTTGGAAATATTGGAATACTGCATAGGGCAAAGTATGAAGAAGAATAGACCTATCTTTAACTATTTACGAATTATGCGAGATCATGCAGACAGGGCAATACGTACTATACTTGATAACCTCCTTTAAAATCATAAAGAAAAGGCAGCTTATTAGGCTGCCTTTCTTATATTTCAGACTAATGTATCTTTTCTTATATTCCTTCATAATAATCAACTATCCCCTTACATATTGTTTTTCCATAAGTTTCCTTTGTTTGGCTACCCAACTCTTTTTTTAAAGCTTTTGCTCTTTCGCCTTTTGCCGATGGAGAGACGCTTTGATCTAAACTAGGATATAAGTTGTGATAAAACAATATGGCTTGAAACGCTCCAATATTATTATTTAACAATTGACTATCTAAATCATTAGCAATTCTTTTAGTAATCTTCAACCATTCCATTAACCTATCATAGGTTAATTTATTCATTGGCAAAACCTCTGTTTTTTCAATTTTTCTAGACTCTGCTATATCCCTTCCAAACGCATGTCCTATATTATTTCTCAATTTTCTAATTTTTTCCAATTCACCAATGTTATCAATCAGTGATTGAGGGACAGTTCCTAGTAAATTATTTATATTACTTATCCTCTGATTCCAATCTCCTTTAGTGCATGAATCAATTAAAAGCTTATGTTGTTCTCTTTTGAATGTTCCTAACTTTAGCAATTTCACTCCATCTACACTATGAGATGTACCTAACAACAAACCAGGATCAGATTCTATTGCTAATGAAATAACAGTAGAAATGTAAGTTTCAAAATATGAAGATAATGCCATTAAAGAATTTAATCGAGTCCAATTCTCAAAAAGATTATGTGTGTCTGACCATTCTTTTAGTGAAATTTTCGTATCATATGTTATATTAAAACAGCTAGAGATATAATCACTCATACTTACGCCTTGTTCCTTTAATTTGCTGTACACATATTTATTTGCAAAGAATTGAGATCGAAGCATTCGACTTAGCTCTTCATTATATTGCCTCCATATTCTAAATGGCCAACTTTGTTCCTGTATAGGTTCCCACCTTGAAAATGATTTCTCACTACGTCCCATAATATTAATTGTTAAGGTAAAACATATCACAAATATAAGTACTTTTTAGAAATAAATATGATTGAAATAAATAAAATTTAAGTAGTATTTCTTTATTCCTACAAGTATCTACCACATAAACAAATTATAACTCACCCCACCACCAACATAAAAACCTCCTGGATAACCATACCCAGCCTGCAACCCTAATCCCCAACGTTTCTTCTTGGGCTTAATGGTATGGTAAATATCATTCGTCACCGTCTGATATACAGTCTTTGGAAATACTATCAAGCTATCCAGCCTCGGCCGATACCCACTTACCCATGCACGATAAAGGCTATCTTCATAATAAGCCTGCTCACGATAAACAACAGTGTCGCCGATACGCATAGTATCTGTTAACCGGAAGACCAATAAAGGGGCCATAGGTGGTGAAATAAGCAGGGTTTCAATCTTGACTACTGTGTTTACTTTCGTTTCGGTACGTGTTTCTTCCGGCAAAGGCTCATGCGGACGGAACCAGGCAACCACACAAACCACCGCCAGCAATATGACTAATATCCAAGGTAACTTCTTCATAAGCCTAGATATTTAATGATACCATCAATATGAATCTGCGCAACCGTCTGTTTACCTTCCCGGGATAAAAGGTATTCTACATCTTCCTTGTTATCCTGAAAGAAGTTCTCAGTGATCACAGCCGAACAATTCGTGTCCCGGCAAATGGCAAGGTTCTCTTGCCAGTACAATTGGTTGGGCATTGGTTTACGTACGGGAACCGGAATACATTCTGCTATTTGTCCCAGACAGTCAGCTAACTTTTTGCTATTACTTGATGCGTTGTTCGATACAAATACGCTCCATCCATGCGCATTCATCCAACTTGCCCCGCTACCGGCAGCATTACAATGAATAGATACAAGAATAGCTTTCTTTCCTGTCTCCTTGTAAATGGCATTCGCCCGCCGGCATCGCTCGGACAATGGAATATCTGTGTCCTCTTTAACGATGCGCTCGGCATCAATTCCCAACTTACACAATCCGGCTATTACTATATCGGCAATCTCCCTTGTATAGACCCACTCTCTCAATCTTCCGTCCGGCGAGCGCTTGCCCGGAGTATTTTCCCCATGGCCGTTGTCGATCAATACTTTCATTTCTTTTCCTCCTTACTTTTATTCATATATTCCACTACCGCCTGTGCTATCTCTGCCGGGTCAGCCTTGTGCTTCGCTATCTCGGTAGCCAATGCAGCTACTTGTTTCATCTCTTTACGTTCCTTCTCATCTGCTTTCTCATAGATGGATTTAACCTCTATGGCTGCCACACCGAAAGCACCCAGCAAAGTAATAAACGGGAAAATAGGTATATGGTAATCATAGTAATTATCCAGATACCAGACACCAGCCATCTGCATACAATCAACTACGACCAACGCAAGCAAAGCATTGTAGTATCTCGCAACTTTATTCACTGTACGTTTCCATCCGTCGCTTGAAATCTTCTCACTACGTTGTTTGGCTTTTCTGATTCCAGCCCACAAATCGAAAGCTATAAAGAAAAGCGGCGTCAACAGGATACCGAATAGCATCCAGGCCACAATAAATAATTCATCTATTCCTTTCATCTCTTTTCATTATATTACTATTAATATTACTTTTGTACCATCATTGGCCGTAAGGCCACATAGTAGTTTTGTTCATCCCGCCCAGCTTGTGAAAGTAGGACGGGATTTTTTTACACCTCCTCTATTTCAATCATATTCAACGGTACTCCCCAATTAGTATGTCCAGTATCAGCCGCTACAGTAAACGTTAATAATCCATCATCACCAACAATTACATTATTAATAGTAGCCAAATCATGCCAGTTATCCCGGAACTGTTCAACACCTAAATCAGCAATAACATATTCAACCCCTTGCATAATCAAGTAAGCGCTGATTGCACTCTCCATATTACCCCAATTCGCAACTCCATTGTGTAAAGTCCGTATCTTATATGTACCAGAGGGTAGTCCAGAAACAATAATATAGCTGGCATCTGTAAGGTTATCCTTCGTTTGTTGACGTATATATCCTGCGGTTAAGTATTTATCAGGATATATACCGGAATTATCCCCTGTGCTTGTTGCACCCCACTGACTGCTTAAGCCTACCCATCCTTGCGTCCCGGCGAAGTTGAGATGTCCCATAACTTCTCCTGTAACATCGTAGACATCCCAGTTTATTGGCCAGCTACCGGGTTTAGTTATACCATTTTCGGAGTCAAACCCTCTTTCTTGACCATTGTAGCTATTCAGCGAAATAATACACTTACGAGCAACATAGTTAATTACCGCACTGGCGTTAGCTATTTGTCCATCATCCGCTTTCAACCGCCCGTAAATAGTCTTTTCACCTTTGCCTGATAAAGTAAAGTCAATCTCACTTTCCGGTGTATAATCGACATAGGATGCACCTGCGAAGTCCGCATTCTCAGATAACATGTACTGGAGGGATGTATATGCCCCCGTAACAGCAAACACAATCTTAACACTTTCAGAAGTCGTATACGCATTCCCGCCATTGATAGTCATTGTTGCCGCTACAGGCTCCTTCTGATATTCAATAGATGAAGACACAACGGAAGATTCTTGGTTTGCATTACCCACTTGTGCATATAATGTTTTATTGCCAAAACCATCAGATAAATTATACGAAACAGTATTGTCTTCAACTTCTCCTAATGATTTCCAAGCTACACCGGATAAATCCGCCGTTTCTCCCAACCGATATTGGGTCGGATTGCCATTGTATTGTAATAACACATTCACTTCTCTTACATAAGTTGATGCTGCCCCCTTATTAATAACTATACCAGTCAGTGCAAGCTCTGCATCTATAATAGAAGCATCCTTATATTTCCCCATGAACGGCCCTGCATGGAAATTGCCAATATACCAATTCTTATACCCTCTCATATCAAATGGAGATTTACCATTTTTCCCCGCTGTAACTGCTGGTGAGTTATAGGCCGGTTGATAGTTATAATTAGCACTATCAGCCACTTTCAATGCCGAATCAATATTTTCATAATCCAAATCAGCAGTAAGGAAGATATTTCCGCTACCACCAAAGTATCCCGGTGTTTCCGTATCACCATTTTCTGTGATAAAGATGTTATCGTCCATCGTATAACCTTCGTATGAGACGTTACCAGTCAATCTTGCAATTGTAGCCGCCTTGACTACATTGTTGTGTATATTATAATACTTGCCAGTTATTATTTCCTCTGGATTACTGTCAGATGTCCATGCGCTCAACGCCCATCCAGTCTCTAACCTTGCTGCCGTCAGGATACAATTAAAGATTTCAAGACCTGACAAAAACGGCCCGAATACCCCAATAATGTTATAGTTATTCTTTACTGTACAATTGTATATCTTTCCATCCATCGTGCAAGAAAATGCTGACCCTTGTGACGGTTCCCGGCGATATCCACAACCATCTAACAAGTTATAGCAGAATTCTACGCCGCGAGCATTGTTAATCTGAACGCTATCATAACCATTCTGTATGAAACTACACCGATAAACACGTAAATCACGTATAATGTGCGCATGAAACTTTACTATCTCGCCATTTGAATTTGTGCCTTCTTTCTCTGATGTGTCAAAGTAGCCGACATAAACACCTTCTCCTACAGTATTGCGAAAAGTACAATGATGAATATCCAGATACATCTCCCAACCATTCTCCCGCCAGAACCAGGTATTATTTGCATTCGGGTCAGTCTTCGCCGATATGCCTGCAAATCCCGCTCCATCGATATCCAGTCCAAAAATCTCAAAAAAAGAAGAACCGTTATTGATAAACAGGCAAGAGTCGGTAAACATGCTGCTATCGAAAGGATAGAAATGTATTCCCGTCTTATGGTAGCCATACCCATCTATCACGACATTACGCATGTTCTGTCCCGGTGAAAACGCACCGTATGCACGCCATCCCCATTGCATCACATCTTCCTCATCATGTGTAATAATTAGCGGAGCCTCACGGGTAAAGTTCGGTGTCCCGTTCTCATTCGTTTCATTCTGACTCTTGTTTCCTTTTAGAAATAATCTTATCGGATAATCTTCCGGTTCCTGCGGATCACGCTTCACCACCAACGTTGTTCCGGCAGGCAACATACTGCAATCTGGCCCATCCCATTGCCCATTATTAGGGTTTCCCTGTGGAAGAATCATTTCAGCATAGTTCATGCCGCTATCATTGACATTCCGCCACAGTCTACATTCAAACTCCTGCGTACCGGGTAAAGCAACATAACTCGTATATGCCGAATAAGTGAAGGCAACTTCATAGTCTTGCGTTGTATCAGCAGGCTTCGGACACAATTTCGGAGTAACCGTTATCAGCTTATTGTGTCGCTGTGAAAGAGTTATTCCGGTCTCCGTATCTGTAACGTCAATTTCCACATCGTAGACCCCACGTTCTGCCGCCTCTGTAAATTGAAAAGCACTCTTATATTCACCACTGGGAGTAGGTCTTCCTACATCAAAGCTCAGTGTCTTTACCGGATTAGCAGTCTCATTTTCTTTATATATTCGTGCTTCAATAATACGTTCACGAGAATCAGGATAACCATTTTCTGGTGAAACCGAAATATTTCCGATTTCACCCACACGAACCACCTCAACAGCCTCAATATTGAAGTAAGGCAACGTCTGTGCCTCCATCGCATAAATAGCCTTTATCACTTCAACTTCTGAAACAGAATTACGACCGACAAACTTCTGTTTCAACTCACCCGCATTCGCTATCGCGATAGATTTGCTATCCTTCTGCAAAGTCAGTTTTCCCGCCTCAGTCGTAGTATTTCCATTACCATTTTGTATTTGCCACTCAGAAGTCTTTCCCCATCTTGTTGTAGCGTCCATTTTTACAGTCTGCCCAATAATCGGGAAATAATTATCAGCCACAGCCTTAGCCGTCACTCGTCCTATCTGGACTTTCAGTATATCATTGTAATTCTCCGCCATATTACTTTATATTAATATCATATAATTCATCTGATACATATTCTCCGTTATTATCCAACACAGGTAACAATTGCAACAAGCCATACCGTCCCAGAATCAATGCTGAATGCTGTGTACCAATAGCGGAAACCTTCACAAACTTAGACCTGTTTAGCGTATTGTGTTTTACCAACAACAAACCATCTGCATAAGTGGTATATTGTACCTCATTGGAGAAACTTGTATTTTCCAAAATATCTACGCCTGCATATCCTTCTGTGGCATCATTCGTTTCGTCAATTATCGTTCCGGCAAGATTATAACAACCCACCGTATTACCCGTTGCCGCTTTTGCCTTATATTCGTAGTCAATATCCGGCAGATGGCTGACATCAGCCGGATAAGTTCCCGCCAATACATCCAGCAGCTTGTATGATGAACCGCCATTCTGAACTTGCAACAGCTTAACTCCGGTATTAGCCAAGTTACTGCCTATTTCTATGCCCTTTTCTTGCATCGAGGATAAGTTGCCGCGTATATCATCTGTGCCAAAGAAACCATGTACGGGATTTCCTGAACTGTTCAGAGGCACCTGATAAAGGTTATTACCACTATTGATAGTGCCAACCGTCCCTAAAGATATACCTCTCATTGGCACACTGTCAGAAACAGCCGAAATGATTATGTTATTGTAAGAATCAAACGTGTCTATATGGTGATTTTGTGCTTTCATGAACCACTGCTGCCACCATGTACTATTGATGTACGCTGTATTGCCAAGCACACTTACATGCTCTGCATCGCATTCAAATATGACATAGTGATATCCCCATGTCACAACAGGTTGATTAAGCAGATGTACGAAAAGGTTTGATTCCAGTACAAACTCCTTCACAGGCACCTTGCTTGCAATCTTGATACCCTCACCGTCACCGTCATGGAAATAGTTTCTCCGGAAGAATATGTGTTCCACATTCGTAAGGTAGAAGAAGTATTCACCGGAAGTTCCGGTAAACTCGTTATCCTCGGCAATCAAAATCTGCGAGTTGGACATTGTGCACAAGGCCGGATGACCAATAAGACCATACGAATGGCTTGCATCAATATAACTCTTAATAAGCGATACTATCCGGCAATCCATAAATTTCAGCGGAATACAATTGAATTCCGTAATACGGCACCCATTGACATACATATTCTCCGCGTACTTGCCAATTATCGCATAACGTCCCAAACCGTTCTTATTCACAGGAGATAAACCATTGATTGTACAATCAGCGACATAAAGGTTACGTGAATAACTTTCCACATTTCCGGTAAAATTCACCCCTGACACTTCTTCCGGAGCACTTGATTCCATGTAATTCGCCACATTCACGAATGCCGTATTCTTGACTATGATATTATCCACATGGTCAAAGTTCAGACCACCGACCGATGCACAATCCAGTGTCAGTTTATTTGCCCCGTCAACCGTCAAAGTAAACATTGAGCCCTTATTCCAGTTTATAATTTCCGCCAGCCATAAGTTTCTGTCCCGCTTGAATCTGATGCCATCCTTAACACAGGTTATAGTAATATCCTTCGTTAATTTCTCCGGATAATCCGCCTTGAGCGCATCAAAAGCCGATTGCAAAGATGAATAATAAATACCCGGCAAGTCACTTCGTTCAAGCCAATCAGTAGGATTAGCAGCCACCTCCGCCTGAAACCATACATACATGGTGTGGTCTTCCTGCACATTCTTAAAGGTATATTCCGTTATCGCTCCCTGTGATACCTTATCAACGTTAACCCGCTGTACCACAAACCCCGTTTTAGGAACAATCGTAATGGTCAACGAATCCCCCTGTTGAACCTTATTAACCTTAGCCGGAAGAATTTCACCGCGCACTCCTGACGTCTCATCCGCATCCACGGTAATAGTGAATATTTCGCTTCCGCCACCACCTTTAGACTTAATGACCCTTTTGTTTCCATCCCAATAAATCGAATCATTATCTATATGCTTTCTCAACTTTAAAACAAATTGATCCTCCCATTCTTCCCAGCCTTCATCCGTAAACGAACGGATATACATACCATTGAACTCATAGCGTATCTGTCGAATGAAACCATCATTACTGACAACCAAGATTCCTTTGATCTCTCCGCTACCAGCCTGTATAGCATACAGATAATACCCTGGCTTCGTTATATTATCAAACTCATCTTCAGGAATACCTCCTAAATCTATAAATTGAGCACTTGGTTCCATTGCAACCAATTGTTCAACTATTCCGACAAGGGTACGTCCAACCCTTTCAGCCGTATTTTCCCCCCAATTCGTTTCTTTACGAATTAGCGTTGACAACTCTTTTAATATTCGAAGTGTATCCATTAATCCCCTATATCAATAATTCGAACTCGTGAACCTCTAACAGGCTTAACCTTTACATCATCCCATGTCTTTAGGTATTCCAATGCACCAGATAAATAGCTCTCAGCTACGTTCATCAGATCATTATACCGATTTATCCGGTTTTTATCATCCATACGTGCAGCATATTCATCCTGAGGTTGTAGAAATCCTGCTCTTGAAAGCATAGAACCGTCATTCTTAGCCATTTTTGCGTAAACAAAATATGCCAAAGTGTGACGAATACCCTTAAAAACGTGTTTTTTCTGAGCTTTATCGATATATTCACCTCCTTCTAATAGAAGTTTTTGTCTTTCATCCAACTCTTCGCCTACGAGCTTTAAAAAGATGTCCGCTCCGATTCCCGGTATAATGAATAATTGCTCACATTCATCAATGAATACCTCAACCTCTTCACTATCCAAATGAATAGATGACACGCGTGTGTATTCCTTCCAATTATCAGCTGTTAACAGATGTTCCATTTGAATCAATATATTTAAGTGGTCTTAGACTAAAATCATGTGATATGTTTGCAGGCTCATACCAATACCTGAATATTCGATCAAAGGCACGTTCTATGAACCTTTGCTCTGTGGTTACTTCACCAGCATAATATTCATAGGCATCCCGCATTACATCACCAGAAAAACCCAATTTACCCATGCGAATAGCATAGAATAACTCTTGATGAAATTGCGCATAAATCCGCTCTACAGTGCTTTCATCGGTTACCGTGAAATCTTTATCATAATTTTTAGTAGGGAAAGCAACAACTTTTGGTTCATCTTCATCCTCTTCCAGTTCAACCAAAAGAATTTTATTACCATTAGTATCTCCCTGAAACTTTCGCAAATCTTCAGGAGCAATCATCTTCTTCTCTATTACCTGCCCATCGACATCAACAGAAGGCGCTCCTTTCTTAGCAATAATCATGCACGATACGAGGAAGTTATTACGTACATTTCTATTCTTAACATTCGATAGTCCTTCGTCCGTGCTCATTTCCGTAACAACTGGATCATATATCGGAGTGGGGTATACGCTCGGTCCATCCAATGACACCCAAAGAACTTGCCCCTCATATTGATCTATTCCTCCTGCCGCTTCAACCTGTGATTGCACAACTTTCGGGTCCGGATTAAACACACATATTTTTTTCACAGTGTCTTTAGTCACTAATATACTCTTTCCATTTCTGGTTTTCTTACCCTTCCAATCTGGATGTATTAGAATATGCCCTATATATCCATTCTCATCTTCTTCCTCCAATCTGCAATTCTCGAAAGGGATATGTTGCACCTCTACGATCTGGCAGAATACGTTATAATTCACATGGAGAGCAAAACCCTTAAACCTTGCAACATCTTCACTGAAATTATGTAGAATCGTATCGGATGTATCGCCTTTCTTATTCAGGACATATTCAGAGAAGTTTGTATCCTTGAACCCGAACCCCTCAATGAATTTCGCATACCTATTCAAACAGAGCCTCGCTGTTCCTGATGCAGATGTAATGGCGAGAAGATTCTGCGGATACAAATTATCCTCACCATACGTCTGCATTTTGAACTGTTGGGAATAACTAACACCTACACGGCTCTCTGGCTTTTTTGCTGTTTTTACGTTCATACATTACTCCTCTGATTTTTCATCATCACTTTCAACCTCATCCACTTTCTCCGAAGCTGCTTTCAAATACGATTCTAACAGCTTATTCGTGAGCTTCTTTTCACCCAATAAATAACCCTTGTAATCTTCTCTGATCTGCCTTTTGGTGATACCTTCTTTCAACTTTTCGGCGATTTCAGACACAAGTTCTTCATTCAAATCTTCGGGGATAGTCTTACCTATTCGTTCCTCCCAATTTTCTGGCTTTTGGGCAAACATTTGAATCTGTTTCGGAAACTTCTTTAAATAACTTTCTGCAGCTTCATCCGTCAGATTAGCATTGGTATATATCTTCCCACTTTCAAAATCTTGTAGGATCACTCCAGCCAACAAGCTATATGCACATTTTTCTTTCATCTTCTTTTCTCGTTTTAAATAGTTACACACTTCTATCAAAGCATCTCGATAACAATCATTGCAATTCGTTCTTTTCAACTCTTTACGTAAGACCTCAACATAGAGCTTTGCAATGCTCTCTTTCTCCGATGTGGAAAACCCGGCATCAAACCGGGCTTTCAATTCATCGGCTAACTGTAAAGCCTCTCGATACATCATGCTGTAGCAGCAGTTTTCAATGTTCCAAACTGTGTCGCTGTAGTCGAAGCATCCGTATTAAAATAGAACATTGCAGCCTTCGGAGAACCGGTTTCTTTCAGGGTGATTAACCAACCTCCATCTGTATCTTCTGAATACTTATCATTTTCTCCAGTTTCTGCAGATAATCCCTGATAATACCCGTATATCTGATATTCAGACTTTCCATCTACTCCCTTATGTTTGTTTCTCAGAATCACGACAAAGGAGCCATCGGCTAAACCTTCAATCACATTCTCACAAACTTCCGGCCCATTATCCAGAACAACAATAGGAAGTTCACTATCCCATTTGTTCTTGTATGTACCTTTTGACAAAGATGTTTTGGTTCCAGTGAACGGAGTAGAACCGGGACATACTACTGAATATCCCTTCATTCCCGTTTTCAGAACGAGAGTTTTAATCACATTCTTGGTTTCGCCAAATACTGTCTTTGCAAAATCAACATGCTTCCGGTTGATGATGATACCATCTTCTTCGAAGCCTTTTGTTACGATATTATCGCAATCTACAATAATATCAGCCTTTAATAGGCTTTCACAAATTCCTGCCATAATTCAATTAATAAGCTGCGTGGAACATATCATCTTCAAGCAAGGAAGTCCCCATCTTACCCTGCGCATAGATGTAATTACGTCTCTCTTTTCTTTCAAACCATACATCGAGGTCTGAGATCAATGCATCCTGATCTGTACCAACCATGAACTGCTTGATGTTACCAAATACCATACGATAGGGAAGATTCAACTTTGTACCGCTGTTCTCATAGGCCCCAATAAATCTATCCCAGATAGAAATACGGGCAATGTTCACTCCATCATACTTTGCAACGTCGAAACCATCAAAGATAGTTTTCCATTCCATTTGCTCATGGTATGTCTTCTTTACATCCCAATGCAAAGCATCGGCCATGTACTTAGTCATCATAATTATAGATCCTGAATCAGCAGTGATACGGCTATCAGCATCCATCAACATAGTATCTACAATTCCAGTTGCAACGCCCTGGACTAACATAGCAGATTTCTGTTCTGAGAACGTTGTTTTAGCATTGGCGGCAATGGTTGTAATTTGCTTAGCATTAGCGGCACATTGAGCAAAGATTCTCTTAAACAAACCATCACAGGTTGTAAAGAGCTCTTTCTTTACATCATCCGTCAAGACACCTCCATCGGTGATATGCTTTGCATCTTTGTTACCGAACCAACCAAAACGCCAGATCATTCTCATCATCTGCTTTTCTAATGCCGGACGGATGATGTAGGTCATAAACTCTGTAGAGGTCAGATCACCGATCTCTGTGCCTGTCTTCAAAGTATACTCGGCAATCGTACCTTTCAATGCCTCGTAACAGATTTTGATAGGTATATTCCAATCACCCAACTCCCAGCGCTTCTGAGAATTCACAATGCCAACCTCCTGGTATACGGGATCACAACCTCCACCAGCAACACCGACATCATCCATATCTCCGATAAAAGCTACCGGATCACCATTCTTCACCTTTTTCAAGGTGGTGTACTTATTGAACTCCTCATCCTGATTGATGGTAAGAGGAATCAATTCTTTCAAATCTTGTACATCTTTCGGGTTCACCGAGATGTTCTCAAAAAAATTAGCCATAGGTCAAATTACTTTTTCTTGTTATACGTTCCTTCTTTTCTCTCACGAATCTCTCTCTCCATCGGAGTCTCTTCCGAACTTCCTTCTATTCCCTTACGAGCATTTGCACCGGATACAGTACGAGCTTTCACTTTGAATGTGCTGCAATTCTTTGCGAGCCATTTTTCACCTCCGGCCATCTTTACAGCATTCAGAATTGCAAGATCAGAGGAGGTCTTAGCTTTTGCTTTTGCGCCTTCAAGCTCTTCCTTCAGCTCATCAATTTCTGTTTTTAACTCCTCAACCTCAGTCTCCAATTCTGTAATTCTTGTTTCTTCATCCGATCCACCTTCTCCACCATCACCACTGGAAGCCGGCTTAATTTCCGTTATCTTCCCATCAGCAACCACAATAGTAGAACCATCCGGCATTACATGCTCACCATCAGGACTGGCCACATCTCCAACCTGTGGTTCACCTTCCTCTCTTTCAACCGTCAGCGTCCCGCCATCGGCTGTACTCAAATCCATACCCAAAGCTACGTCCTCAATTTTTGAGTAACCTAACTTTCCCAGAAGCTTATCTAATAAGTTCTGTTTCACTTCAACATTTCCTGTTTTAGCCATATTATTAAAATTATTGTTGTTAGAGCCCTTCTTAGCTGACGCTGGGGCTATTATCTCTGAAATGATACCTAATGCTTTAGCTCGATCTGTATCTATGAACTTATCTTCATTCATCAGACTCTGCATCTCATCCCGATTGCATTCGCATCTCTCCACATAGAGGTCGAGCATCTTATCTTGTTCTTTCTGCAATCCTTCCGCGGTCTTTCTTAAATCTTCTGCCGTCAATGAATCACCCAAAGCATAACTGGGAACCCACGGGTTATGTACACAGATGTTTGCACTCTTATATGCCTTTCTCCGCTCTTTGGGTGCTGCCATCATTATGATAGTAGCCATTGATGCAACCTTTCCCTCGGCTATAGCTGAAATCTCTTTCCCTGATGCACGCAACTTGTCATAGATAGCCCAACCCTCAGAAACAGAACCACCATCACAGTGCAAACGAATATCCACTGCGTTGTCTTTCTCATCCATCCCAGAAAGAAACTCATCAATATCTTTAAAGCAAACTCCATCCATACCCATACACCACTTCAAGAACTGTTTATCTTCCTCTGTGGTAATTTCATTATAAATCTTTAGAACTGCCATATCTTAACCTTTTAGGACAAAGTTAGAGACAACCGAGAGCTCTAACGAATTTCTGTACATTATACGGCTATCATGGCGTGATAGCAAAAAAAGAGGGATATCCATCGGACACCCCTCTAAATCATCAATTAAACGAATCACAGCACTTTCACCGGCTTACTAAACTTTTCTATTATCCTGTATACTGTAGCCTGTCCAACCGAATATTCATCTACAAGGAAAGCTACAATATATGTCAGCTTATGACCTTCTTTCTTCATACGGAGATATTCATTGAACAACTTTATATACCGAACATCTGAAAGATTCACATTTGCATCATTCAGCACATTTATCGGCCCTTCATACACCTTTATCAAATCAAATACCGTCATACACTACCAAGATTTTCAAGATACTTAACTCTATTAGATACAGTGGTTAGTTCTTCTACCGATACAACTGGTGCTGGTGCCATCATCATCCCTTTTGCCACAGCTTTGGCAAGCATATCCTCACCCAATGCCTGATTATTAGTTGCGGTTACATTGATAGGGATTCCTCCTCCTATCTGATTAAAAGCTGATAACATCGGAGAAAACATAGAGGTTGCGGCTGCCGTCAGCACTGATTCACCATTGGAAAGCATTGCAGGAATTGAATCACTCGTACCAGAACCAGGACCAACTACCGAACCGCCCTGCGCAAACTTAACGCTCTTCACTGATTTCATTGCTTGTCCCATGACAGCAGTAACAGAAGCAACTACTGTTCCTATAGCAGCGAGCATATCCACCCATGTAGCAGATGAGCTGGTAGCTGTCTTAACAGCATGAGCTATAGCCACACCTTGAGCAATTGAGACCTCTGCAATGGCAAGAATTTTAGCTAACTGAGCCATGTTCTTATTATCACCTGCAGCCTGTTCTAACAATTCAGAAAGATTTCCTGCTACTGTTGCCAAAACATTAGCCTTTTTCTGCGCCATAGATACCTCTTGATTATCCTGTTCTTCTTTGGCATCTAAATATTTTTGATTGGCATTTAACTTGCGATTAAGAAACATCTCATAAGATTCTCCTTCTTGTTGCTGAATGCTATCATAGATTTCTTTTCTTTGCTCTGTCATCTTTCTCAAGACATCTATTTCTGAAGCCCCATTCTGTTTCATCTGCATAATTTCATTCTGGTATCTCGCAGATAAGTCCTCCTGTTGCTTCTTTGTTATTTCTCTATTTTGTTGCTCATATAATTCAGCTAACAGTTTTTTATATTTGGCAATAATGAGTAATTTTTTCGCTTCTGTTAATTCTGTATTGGCTAATTCCGCATTCTGTTGTTCATTGAGCCGTTCTATCTTTAACTGATATTCTTCATCAGAACCTTTCTTGACTATCTCTAACTTGAGCTCAATCTCCTTTTGCTTATTTTCAATACTCTTCTGTACCTCTTCATCCGATAACTTCTGCAACTCATTGATCCTCTCTTGTTCCTTGGCTTTTATCGTTTGGTTGATTGCATCCTTTGCTTTCTGAGTGAGGTTCTTTTCTTCTTTGAGCTTCTTTTTCAAGTCCTCGATCTCTCTGTTATATGATAGGGTGATCTGTCGCCTTTGCTTCTCTATGCCGTCTTTAATGAGGGATAACATGGCATCTTCTGCCTGCCGGATAGCTTCAATTTCTTTATCATCTTTTTCCTTCCGGATTTTTATTGCATCCTCAGCCGCTTTCTTTGCTGCATCCGTTTTTGTTTTTTCCTCGGTAACAATCTGATTATTTAATTCTGATCTTTGGGCATTCATTTCCCGAATCTTATTGTTATAATCAATATCGGCACGAATCACAGCAGCTTTTGCTTCGGCCAGCTTATTATTCATCTCTGCATCATTTTCTGCAAGTGACGCCTCCAGCTCCAGATTCTTCAGATTCAATTCTGCAAGTTGCTTCTTTTCATCCGCTTGTTCTCTTTCTAACTTGATAGCCTCCTCTAATGCGCCTTTTCTTTCCTTTGCTGAATACTTCTCCTTATCTGTTACCTTCGCCCTCAATTCGGATATCGCTTTCTCCCTCTCTGCGCTTTTCACTACTTCAGCACGTGTCTTTTGCTCATATTCAATCTGAGATTTCTGCAACTCAACTCTTTCCTGAATTTTCTGATTCTGTTCCTGGAACGCCTCACCCAGAATCGGAATACTCTCACACATTTTTCCGATCCATCCGAGCAGCTTTCCTCCAGTTTCTATAACAGTAAGTATGCCAGAAGCTAATCCCGTGATAAGGTTTGATATGAAATCCAAAGCCACCCCCAAAGGGGCCATTGCAACCCTCCAACGATTCATATTCTCCTCACTACCTTTAATTCCCTTCACCAGAATAGAAATACCAGTAGCAACCAATGCCAGAAACGCAACAATAGGATTGGCCATCAGGGCGACAAACTGTTTCCCTAACATCTGAGCTCCTGTTTTTACCAAAACAAAACCATTATGAACACTACCAAGCTGTTTTACCATATTTACCGCTGTCATGGCCCACGGGTTACCAGCTGTAACGAATCCCAATACAGAACTATTCAAATTACCTGATTCTTCCTCTGCAAACTTCAAAGAAAGCTGTAGCTCATCCAGATGCTTTTTTGCCTTCTTCGTAGATTCTGCGTGTTCACCTTCGGTCTTAACTAAATCCTGATATTTCTTATTTGCTTCTTCTACCTGCTTTCTCAACTCTAAAAGTGCGTCACCTACTGACTTCTCATAATTACCGACATTCCGATAGAACCTCTGCGTTTCCGCTTCCGCTTCCTTTAATTGCAGAGTAATATCATTAATATGCTCTCTTAACTTTTGTCCTTCTGCGCCCTCTCTTTCCACCTTAGATAATTCATCATAGGCTTTAGTTGAGTTAGAAAGTTCCGCTCTCAACGACTTCAAAGAACCCTCTTTTTCTTGCTGAGTTTTCAGGTTATTTCTGGTTTCTTTCTCCAGTGCGCGTATTGAATCCTGAGCCTCTTTCATCTCTGCTTTATTCTGAGCTAAGGCTGCCCGATATTCCAGCTCATGCTCCGTGTCTTTCTTCATCTCTTCTCGAAGTCCTTTTTGAGCTTCCTTCAACTCATCCACCTTTTTCTGATACTGCAAAATACCAGCAATGGCATCTCCATATTTCACTTTGATACTCAATATTCTTTCATCTTCATTATTTGCCATACTATACCTCCAACTGTAACAGTTTACATTCACACACTCCCGTATCCTCAGACTTTACCGAGATCAGGGCATAATACCTACCATATTGTCCCAGATAAACCGGAACCGTAACATCCAACTCTTTCAAATCAATATCACTGATACTAATTCTTTCGGTAATGATAACCGGATTACGGACCACCTTTTTATATGATTGATAATTTCGATTCAATAAGGTAGACCATCCCAAACCATTGAACGTTGCTTTTGACTTGCCATTATTATTCATTTCCAATAATATGCGGGGCTCAACTTTTCCCAATTCTCCAACTTCATCATTATCTCCATATTCATAGAGTGGAATATATGCTTTATCAACTCTCATTTCAGTTGCTGCCAAAGGAAGAGTTACACTATCTTTGCTGACTTCAATAGTCTCATCATCCACATAGATATAACCGTCATAGCTTCCTGATACGGAATCATCTTCTTTCCATTTATACATATTCTTCTGAGCAAAACCATCAAGGGAGAATGAGATTGTTTTAGGCTTGTTTTCCGGATATGAAGCAATGACCTTCCTTGTCCAATTCAGAGCCTTTGACTTATTACTGATTACTTCGTCCATTGATACGAACTGTATTGTAGCCTTATCTTTGACTACTGCGAATGTACCCGACATGGAAGCAAGAGCTTTCAGGAAATCAATTTGTTTTACGCTTGGTAAATTAGATATAATCGGGAAATAGCCATCACTCACACCATCTTCAAAAACTGAAGTTTCTTCTGTAAACGCCAATAATCCAACAACAAAAGTCGTAATTCCCCAATTATTCGTAAAGAATCCGGTATCGGCGAAAGCGAAGTAGATCACATCACCAGCAGATAATACTGTAGTATAATCATCATACTCAAAAGAAACAAACCAAGTTTGGCTACCTTTATTCTCCAAATCGATATAACTAACAGAGAAGACCTCTTCCGCAGCTCCATCTACAACTTTGTATGCAACAAACCTCGGATTGGGCATTGTAGAACCTGTAAAGTCAAAGAACATTCTCCCTCTAATATGAATCTTTGTATTATTCTTCAGTATTTTCACTCCTGCATATAACCCATCTCTCGAACCGACAATCTCCAGATAATCATTTTTGTAGTATTTTTGTATCAAAACTGTTAATACATACCCATCCAACTGCCCATTATCATATACTCCTGTAATACCAAACTGATTATTATCATCTTCTCCCTTTCCTTTCTTGGTCAACATCGGAACAAGGAGCTTGCTAATAAGATTATCTATGATATTTGCCGGAAATAAGAAATTGATACCGCTATCCCGGGATATCCTTTCCAATATCCAACTCGCCCGAACACATGGATGAATATAATTCTTTGTATCATAGTTCCTAATACCCATGTTCATATCAGATATGATAAAATTTGCCGAATCTTGATAATTACTGATCTCTCTTTTCCAGATAATATAATATTCAGGATAACTATCTTTCAAATCATTCAAGGTCTTATCACCCTCGACAATACCAGACAGCAAACTAATATTACCCCATGTTAGAGCTATTTCAAAAGAATCTGATCCAGACATAAACACAGCCTTTCCATTCGGTATAATCTCAACCCCATTCCTGAAATACCTTGCCGAATGGAACTTTCTCGGATAATCCGTAATACATGCCGGCAAATCCGAATGCTTAATAATCCGTTGGTTCCTCACTGTCTTTGGTAACTTGATTGTATAGCTGTTATTACTCACAATCTTACTCAGATCAGTAAAGAGATTACTCTTATAGTTCAATGTGATCTTGGTACTATCATCCAGATCCACCAGTTCACCATCAATAAATAATAAATCGTTTCTCATAAGTTTTGTACTCTTGTTTCAGGTAAAATAATAGCGGCTATAAAATCTTGTAGATCAGCACGGGTTTTCGTGTATGTCCCAACAGACACATTAACACCCATCCATCGGTCTATCTCATCAGGGCCAAATCCCATATACATATCAATGACAGGAGACAATGCGAGCTGGAAAAGGAAATCATACGTATCACGATCCACAAGTGGAGCACATATATTCAAAGTATTACTTCCTGTCTTCCTCTGTTGTCTTCCACTTCCTCCATGATAGCCATTCACATAGTTATAATCTGTCATATTATTACGTATGAACTCTCCTTCATCTGATACTTGCTGACTTTCATCTCCTTTTCTGAAAAGCCAATAGCAATAAAATCCATGTCTATTTATCCAACGGAGATAAATCCCCTCTGTACAATCATCTAATATCAATTTTACCCTTGATGGAGCATTCAGAGCTTTATGGAAGGTATAATCAAACGTATAGTCGAATACACTTGAATCATCTTTTTTCCCAGGGACCTCAATAACTGCACTATTTGCCTTTGCTAATTCAAGTACAATGTTCCATACTTTCTGTTCTGATAACTCATAGGATGCTGTTTGTTTTCCGTTGACAATGACATTAGCGACATCCTCACCAGATGAATACATGCCAACCGTAAAAGGCAGATTACGGAAACATACTAATGTTCTTTCACCATTATACCTTTCGCCGATCCTCATTGCCCCCCAAATAACAAATGTCTCAAACTGGAAATTACCATCATCAGAACCATCCGAAGCATATAGAATCAATATAACCTTAAATAGCTTTCCTACTTTGCTATCTTTTGCACCGGCTTCTGAATAATCCACATCTTTAAAATCCACTGAATCAAAAGCTGATTGCATAAAGAACGAGGCATCAAAGAAACACCCAGAACTAAACATCTCTCTTTTTTCTGTGTGACTACTTCCTGTCTGTGTATCTATTACAGCCATCCCTATACTTGATCCTGTATATCCAGATACATTTATTACTACCGGATTGAAACAAAAAGATATTTCATCCGGATATTCTACGGTCGTACCGTTAATCACTTCCTTCCTCATTGATACTATTTATATTTATTGATTCTACATCTTTAGCGAATACTGTCATAATACGATCAAGTATATTCTCAACCGTCCTCGGTATCTCATTTGAATAAATATCATCACGCCCTCCATTCCGGTACAAGCTTGTACCTTCCTTCCTGATACGATACGCAATAGCTCCGGCCAAACTCAGATCACCTCTTTCCTGTGGAGTATACTTCGGCTTCCATCTGGCGCTCGGCTCTCTGACATACGGAATAGGGGAGGCACTGATTCCCTTATCCTTCATCCATTTCAATATCACAAAACGAAATCCACCTGGCACTGGACCGGGCTTTCTACCCGTCTCCAGAACTCCGAAATAAGCCCGACCGAGTAACACTCCACCAGCATCTGATATTTGCTTTCTAATGCTCTGCAATGTCCGTCCTGATGCTTTTTGCCCGGCTCGTAGGTGATTGGCTATAACTCGCTGCATGAGCGAATCCAACTCATCATCGATTATCTCTAACTGTTTCTCCTTACTCATACGCAATTATAAGCCGACTCCTTTAACGACAATGGAACTCCTATACCAGATAATATATCAGACATCTTTTCTGTGATTACATCATAGGGAATATCGCCCTCGACAGCTTCAAAGTATCCTGATTTATTCACTTCTGAAATAAACTTCTTCGCCATCTCCTTCATAGATGAATAGATTACCTCATTCTCATCACCATCCGCATCTTTAGGCACTTTATCCATGAACACAATATAGCAATTAGGTTTATCCTTCACACGCCCATGGTTGAACGTGAACACACCAGAAATAGGCATAACGCAAATAATTGCAGGCAATGACACCTTAGATAATTTGCGATCAATTGCTTTCCAGTCATCGAACACATACGACACCCCGGAGAACTTCTTTTCTACGATCTCCTTCAATTTACTTTCTACCGTTTTCGCTTTCATACACTTTTCTCAATCTTAGTTCATATTTAGCCTTCTCTGAATCAATCTGCAAACACTTATATACTCTCATCCAGGGAACAGACATCACCTCTTCATGATCTTTTATTCCCATACGCTGAGCATAATAGTCCACTGTCCCGAATATTCCGAATCTCAGGCTTTCAATACCTGCCTTTCTCTCTTTATCGGTGGGCTTCCTATTCGTTGATGCAAATAGTTTGTTTATTCTTTCCATCTCTCTGGCTGCCCATGCTGCGAACCTGACCACCTCCGTCGCACTGGACTGCATCACTTCATCGGTGCTCATTCCCAGAATCACCCGTAAAGGAACTATGAACATACTATTCACCTCCTGAATGCCTTGGAGTTCTACCACCTGACCGAAAGTTAGATCATTCAGATCATTCGGTACTATCTTATCACCTACATATCCGGGCTTGCTCAATTGTTCAAATTGAAACGGCTGTTCAAAATACCCATGATATAGGAGCTTAAACCACTCCTCAAAACTCATCATCTTTCTTTTTGTCAATACCTCACTCATAGTATACTCTCATTTTATGATATTAAAACTGACATTATGTAAGCTCAATCAACTTCCATATAGGTAGCTTTCGCTCCACTTGAAACCCTACGAGCACTCAAGGTCTTTAGACCTACATAGCGGATAGCATCAATTCCATGATTCCAAACCTCGATTGGAACATTCAGCATAACCCCATTTTTATCAACTTTCCATTTATATCTTTTCATCTCTTGGATAATTCCTGTACTTCTTCGGGTAACATTGATCTTATACCTCTGTAGAATCTGGATGCCATTCTTTATGCTGTCTGGTCCTTTAGATGAAGGTTGTACATTAAATCCAAAACTATTTATCTCTGAAATACTCTTCGGTTCGGCACAATCTGCTATCACCACATCTCGCCGCATTATCCCATTGGTCTTCATCACTCGCGCAATCATCGGGTTATCATATCCCGCCTCAAACAATAGCTCATCAACCCATAGCTCACCATGAGCAAGCCTCATATTCTCTAATGCTGTAGGGTCATTGGTATAACCAAAGTCTAACCCATACCAATTACCCTTACACTCCAATACCTCCGGCATTCGATCTACGATCCGGAATTCAGGGAAGATCAAACCTTTCAACTTTCCAGTCTTTCCACGGGCATATACTTTCCAAAGCTCATAATCCTCGATCTTCTCTATCTTCTCATGCTCTTCTTTAGAAAGGAAAGGGTTACAACGGTGATCAGATATGATCAGCTTCACATTCTTTCTCCCTATCACATTGTCGTGAACCCAGAATCGAGCAGATGGGTTATAATCCAGAAAAACCTTTCGGCGAGTACGCATATCAAGCTGCCAATAGATACCGTATGCAATACCATCACACTCGTTTATGAACAATACATCACGTTTACCGGACTTCGCATCCTGTTCATCCTTGAATGAAGTAAATTCCAATACAGAACCATTGATACACCGAATCACCCTTTCGCTCTCATTGATATACGGGAACCAAACCTGTAGAATAGGAGACTGGTTTAGGATAGTCTTTGCATCACGATATGCACCCTTCTTCAAGTTGGGTATGTCCTGACCTACAATCGTAACCACAAGGTCAGGCTCATTCATTGCCATCTCAAAAAGAAGCTGCATGATAGAATACGTCTTGCCTGAGGATGTTCCTCCCTGATTGACTACCGTACGCTCTTCGGTTTCTTTATTCGCCATGAAGAGGTCGGACACCTCAAACAATTCATTTTCGCTCATCATTTACTTCATCTTCTGAACTCGCAAACTTTGCTCCTGACTTCACATAATTCACAGTCACGTTTGTGGCCACCTTTGAATCAACCTCATCCTTTGGCTTCTCTCCAGTGATATCACGGATAGCGTTGAATGCCTGGACATCTCCGGCTGCAGCTTTCTTGAATACACCGATAACTGCTGCCATCTTATTAGTCATGTCCTCCTCTGAGACACCCATCTCTTCCATCAGCTTCTTTGCCTTATCAGAATATACCGGTAACTCACCGAATATCTCACATAGCTCCCTCAACTTCTTTTTCTTCTTCTTGGCCTCTACTGATGCAAGCCCTCCCTTCCTTCCAGCCTCCACCGCTTGATCTCGGCTTACTTTACCTTTTTCAAATGGCTTTAAATTTCCGTTTCCTTTCTCTTTCTTCATGTCTTCATCCTCCAACCTTATCATTTATCACATAATGAATAGAAATCATCCTGAGCCCCTTAAATCCCTTTGATCGGTATATGGATAATAGGGTTGTAATCCTCCAACTTCTTTTTCTTTGAACGACCTTTATTCGTTGTATCCATCTTTACAATATCAGAACCCCACTTTTGGCGTAGAGCTTCTATCTGTTGTTTCTCCCGCTCCCTGTTTCGGTATGATGCACATCCTCCTTCATTCACAGACTGCTTGCATACATAATGGTAAGCGTTCACTCTCAATATGACTCTCTCCAGATTTAATTGCTGGAGTGTCATATCATAATCTTCCTTCAATGGAAGGGCTTCATCATAGAAACACCTGTTCCCTTTCATGAAACACTGGAAAGGACCCAATACAGGGGAGACGGTAGAGAATGGGGATGCATGACGGTATGCCATTGGATCAGTGTTTATATTCACTCCCCAGAACTTTGCCCCGATATCCTCTGCAATGATTGAATACTTTTCTATGAACATCAGGAAATCATCTGTCTCTATCTTCTCTTTTATGTATCCAAATTGGCTTCCTTCTTGCTTAACATATCTCTCCAGACGGTAGAGATCATCATCAACAATACAAACCACATCATAACCGGCTGCCATCTCCTGACGTAAGATGTAATTCCTTACCCTCGCAACATTTCCCTGAATACCTTTCGGACATGAGATGATCTCTGCATCCGGATAATGCTCTTTATACTCATCCTCTTCTCCTTCATCTACCCAAACTTTACAGAATGGGAGATAAGCCAACGTAAGAACTTCATTCGCTCTTTTATAACTGGGTGCATTAACTGATATCTTCATCTCTTTCTTCCTTTTCTCCATACTTTAATTCAAATATTCTCGTCACTGTAGCACAAATGATCGCTACTACCGGTATCGCACATATAAGCACTATTGCTATTCCTCCAGATTCTATCATGTTGTCCCTTTCTCTTTATGATTAAGAATCTCATTGATTGCATTAGGCCCATTCAATACCCGGCCGACTGAATATTTTTCTCTTCCTTTTGGGATGCTACCATCTGAACGGGTAGAAAGACACTTCACGGACTTTAAACCAAACAAGGTTTTTGCCTGTAACCAATCTACCTCGTTATCGAAATACAATACCAGATAATTATGCTCTTCATTCAATACTTCTGTGAATGGTATATCTCCCTTTACTTCATCCGGCTCCGGCTTTTTCTCATAAATCTCCAGACCGATACACCATTCGGTAAGCTCATCAGCCTTCCAATTCTCTGCAAGGATATCTAAATCATTCTCACCAAAGGCATTATTATCCTGAATGATATATTCTCTGAGCTTCTCCGGGGGAGTGTCTTCCGGAAGAACTTTACATAAGACTGTTTTATATCCCAGTTCCTTGTAAGCCTTCTTACGCTGATTCCCTCCCAGAACTACATACTTTCCATTGAAAGGGTATACCTTTACTTCGCTGAGCTTTCTCATCTCTGGGGAACGCTCAATACTCATCTTCAACTCCTCAAACCTACGCTTTGATATCTTCCTCGGATTCTTCGGCACTCCGGGAATCTGCCCTTTGTTCTCCACCAATAAATCAATTGGTAACTCTTTGATCTCTACATTGAAATCTTCATCAACCTTCTTCATACTCATTTAGAATAAATTTAATTGTTCTGGTACTGGTGCCTCGATCTTAGGCACATAATCAAACTCTCTCACCTCAATTCCTAACTTCTCCATGAACCACTCCGCTACCAGATGACGGTGGCAGAATTTCTCCGGACTCTCATAACATAATAAAGCAATAGCTACCTTTCTATCATTCCTTACCATGATCTCCAAATCCTTGTATACCTTCATCGGAGAATTCATTTTCAATATCTTGCTGAATTCCTTACGGTACTCATCTGAACTAAGCCCTAACATACCTCTTCTGGGGGCTAACTCTACATAGGTACGCCCGCCAAACCAACGGGGAGTGATAATACTAATCGATACTGGAAGAATATTACTTTCCTGTAATCGCTTAAGCTTTCCGAAATAACTTGTATAAATCTCCATTCTCTTATCTTTTTGCAAATGCACGCAAACAACAATAAAGAGCAAACAGAAAGACGCTTATACACATCTATCCGTTTGCTCTCATAACACAATCAACCTCTTAATTAATCTATCGGGACCCACCCAGGAATAAACTTAATGTCTCAGAGAATTTCCCTTCCTTAATCCACTGACGGGCTATCTCGGGTGGGACCGCTTCGGCTTCCCTTTTCACTCTCTCCCTCTCTGCATCTTCCTTTTCCTTCCTGTCATAATAGGATGCTAACGCTTTCATACGTTCCGCCATGAACTTCTTCATAATCGACATCAAACGGACAGTATCGAGGATTCCATAGAACTCTCCGAAGGTTCCTGACTTTACTTTCAGGAAGAACAATGCAACCTCCGCGATATTCAGATGGCCATACTCGCAACTGATAATATGCGCCGCTTCATCCTTCTGCGTTGACTTCATCTTGTCCCTTACATTGCAAAAATCATTCAAATCCTCAATCATTACCGCTACCCAATCTCTCAAGACTTCAATGCCATACACTTCACGAACCTCCCACATCGTAGGGTAATTCATTTGACTACATGAGACATAATCAGCAGCACACTCTCGTAACCTCCATTGAATGGTAGGGTTGAATCTCGTGGCGAATTCTGTCGGACCACCGAAGGACTTAATGATCTCCGTTCTTCTCCCAGAACTTACGCTCGCTCTCTGCAAAGCGTTCATTGAGCGATTCCTTGTAACCATCTCCTTCACCGCTCTTTTTGCTACAGCTCCGATTGCTTTCATACTGTTTCTCTTTTTGTTTATCGTTCAATAACCATTTGTTTGCTAATGAGTCCCAACGCCAGATCACGGCTCCCGAAGCCGTATGCCATCCCAGACTATCATAATGAAAATAGAATTGCTGTGCCTTCTCCTCTGCATCTACTACTCCAAGTCCAGAATAGAAATCTTCTACCTCTTGTAAGGTAGGAGGGACAAACTCTTTTTTCTTTCTCTTCTCTGGTTTTGGCACCTTGAACAGCTCATCTAAAGGCTTCTCAATCTTCTTTCTCTTGGGTGGCTTCTGATCCGGCTTCTGTTCTTCGAGCACCGGGGTAGGTTCCGGAGAAGGCGCCGGTATCTCATCTACTTCGATATCCTCCGGTATTACCGTTTCTGCTTGTGGCTCTGCTGTTCTCATCGGCCTGCCTACCTCGACATTATATAATATCTGGTAAACAGGGGCAGAAGATCTTCTTTCTCCTTCCTTGAAATCGATCAGGCCGCGATCTCTTAATTTCTTCCTGGTCACACAAATTGTTTTTTTCGTGATGTTTATTTCCCTCTCAATATCTCTTGTCTTAATTTCTACGATATTATTTCTTTCCTTGTTATTCCATTGATTCAATAAATAGAAATACAGATAAACCTCATACGGTGAAAATGGCTCAATCCTATTCATCCGCCAGAACTGGTTTATCAAGTCAATATAACTCATCCTATATACTCTCTAATGGCTTTTACAAACTCCTCCATCGAATGACAGACAACATACTTTCCTTTTACCTTCTCAACTAATCTCTGAAAGATGATCTGGCTCTCACTCTGTTCTCCGCCTGGCTTCTTCATCTCAATACATAAGAATGCATATCCTGATCTGGGCAAAAGCAAGATCAAATCTGCAACTCCTTTTCTAACACCTTCGTCCTTCATGATCTTTGCGGTCCAGGCATTTCTTGCACCACCATTGGGCACAGCAAAAAAAAGTGGTTCAATGGTAGGATACTTCTCCCTGAACCACTTTACACAATCTTTCTGAATCTGACTTTCTGTCTGAGGCTTCATATCTAATTCCTTATCTTGTTTTGATTAAATCAGAAACATACGCCCATCTGATAACATTATAGTCTTCAAAATCCTTTCTGATATTAGATGTAGCAAACCATGATGTTAAGTTCCCGCTACCAACTTGCACACATATATGCTCACCTTTCTTCGGCTCCTCACTGACTTCATGCCATGGGGATTGCCCCATGCAATAGTTATAACCACATTGAAAATCCTCCATACAGTCAGCATGACGGGAAACGTAATTATCAGCATCTACTTCTTTCAGAACTTCTTTTCTGAATTTCGTTTTTTGAGTAGCATAATCGTACGTTACTTCTTCGATTGATTGCTTCATTTCTAAATTGTATTGAGCCATACGGTGGATGTTCAACCACCGTATGACAATGTTGCTACTCTTCCTCAAATTCGTCTTTATCGTCCTTTTCTTCACCAACATCTTGAAGTCGTGAATCGATTTCACTTGACAATTCTTTGAGTAAATTCCGCTGTTCTCTGTTTGAAAGTTCACTCAGAGACTCGTCTAACAAATCCAAAATCCCGTATTTCATAATTTATCACGCTTTACCTATACAGCATTAGGTTCAAGTTTAATTAGTTTTGAAGATGACTTCGCGATTTACGAGGCCATCTGATTCTTTATATTTCCCTCTTTTCTTTCGCTCTCTTGCAACATCCTGCCACCATGCAGAACTTACACCATGATTGTAGAGACTCATGTATTTCTCCATTACGTCGATACTTCAAGGGATAAAAATATTTCAGACGGAAGTATTTCCCGCAATGGGTGCAACGCTTATGTAATACTCCATCGATGTTCATGTAGTTGTTCTTCCTTCTGCCAACAGGCAGACCGTCACTTCCGAGTACTATCATGATGCCATCTTTTTACGGATTAAACCGATGTTCTTTTTCACAAGAGAAATTATTCGTTCATGGTACTCAGTATTCTTGTTACAAGTACCGCGAGACTGAACAATCTCAAAAGTCTTCAATGATACCTCTATTGTCTCAATACGTTTTTCCCCAATACGGGCCGACAAGATGAGACTATCACTAAGCTTGTAATATTCGTTCGTATATACACAATGGTGCATTGCTTTACCCTCTTGGTAGAACTGAGTCACACTTTCCAACGGACGGATAGTGATGCTCCCGTCCGCAATCTCCAAGCCAAAGAACCTCTCCATTTTTTTATAAAACCGGGCGATATTTTCCTTGCGCTCTTTTTCATGACGAATCTTCTCCATCCGCTCCTGTTCTCTTCTCTGTCTGGTCTCAATATCCCTCTTTTTGTTCACAAGTAAATCGTGTTCAGTCTTCAGGTCCTTGGGACAAACATAATGGGCATTACGCACATCCTTGTGGAAGTACAATAGCAAGCCGACATAATCATTCCACATAGAGGCGTCTTTGATAATATAATGATTCCTGTTGCAGATATTAAAGGAAGGTTTATAGCGGAGTTGGTAATATCCTTCTTTGAACATGTGTTTAAGCATTGATATCTGTCCTGTCTTTAGACAAAGCTCTGCATCGTTATCTCCTTTTAAAAGAGAACGTATGAGTCTTGACGGATTAACATCTGGAAATTTTCTGCCAATACCTCGTTTCTTTAATTCGGATATCAACTCTACTTTGGAGTATAAGTATCCATAAATCGCATAGATATCTCCGTAATGATAATAGCCATTACTACCATATTCATCCTTTATGCTTAAAGGGCTTGAATATATCCATCCGTTGCCACCCATATTCATCGGCTTTGCCATGACGGTACGCTTTCCATCCGCTGTGATCCATTCCTGAACGGTTTCAAAAAAAGAGTAACGAATATGAGAGGAAATGGTAGTGTAGGCCGTTTTTTTATAGGCACATTTACAGCATAATACATGCCTTATCACTTGGAATCCGCCCACAACTTGCAGAATAGACATATACACTTCGTCTGTACTTTTCTTCTTCCGGCTTACCTTTACCTTTAGCTTATGATGGCAATATGGACATTCGGTACTATCTCCTAAAATGATAGCACCCAACTCGCTGTTGTTTGTGTCTATCCAGGCTCCACCACAATCAGAACACCACAATTCATTCTTGCATTTATACGCTTCATGAGCAAACAGATGTTCTGTTGCCCAGCGTTTGTGTGCATTAGTTATTTCAGATAACTTGTTGCTAAGCTCCGAAACTGTTTTCTGTAATTTGGTTCTCGGTTTCATAATTAGAATAAACTCATTTGTTTTACCTCTGTAACCTCTTTCTTTGACCGTGACGGCTTTTTCTTTAGCATAGCATATTGTTCTTCGGTCAGGCGTTTAATCGCTTCCTCACGGGCTTTTTTCTCGTCTTCCTCGGTTAACTTAACCGGCTTGGCTGGTGTTGTAGTAGAAGCAGAAGTTCTAACGTTTGACGGCAGCTTATTAACTTTGATATCATCCTCATCATAGTAATGGACTGCCAATCCATAGACCACATCATCATGTACTCCACTTCCTTTTACGTTAGGAGCCATGCTTATACTGGTTTTAAAGGCTTCTCCCATAACATAAACACAGCATTCATCTATATTCTTGTTAGGTTTAGCGTAAGACTTTGCGAATAGTTCATCTGTCCGGGCACGCTCATCAAGATATGACTTGATAGCATCCTTTATTGATTCTTGTTTACTCATAGCATTTCGTTTCAGAACATTAATAATTCGATTTCAAAACACAGGAATATGATAGATACACTCAATCGATATCCATCATTTCTGTTTTTATTTCCCCAGAATACCCCAATAGCTGGAGTTAATAGGGCCTTGTCTCTATTCAACCTTAGTTTCATCATTATCCCCTTCCTAAATTTTATCCTTGAACATATCCATAGCGAGGTTTAACATCTGCTCTTCCTTACTTACTGTTGATTCCTCCACAACATCATCCGTTCCTGTTACATCATTGCTGATCTCCTTCTTTGTTTGAATGACTTGATACATATATTCATCAATCGTTCCTTTTCCCAACAGATAACGGCAGAGAACCGCATTCTTTTGCCCATTACGATGTGCTCTGTCTTCCGCTTGGCAACAATCTGCATACGTCCACGGGAACTCGATAAACAATACATCTGAACTGGCTGTTAGCGTCAGACCTGTACCACCAGACTTGTAGTTAAGCAAAATGATTTTCGTTTTCTCATCCGTCTGGAATGCATCTACTGATCTTTGCTTTTGCACATCATTATCTTTACCTGTGACAGTAACCGCATCCGGAAACGCTTCATACAATTTGCCTATTACATCCTTCAGGAACCCGAATACAATCAACTTACTTCCACCATCTACCGTATCATTAATCAACTCAATAGCTTCTTTTATCTTTCCACGGGCAGCAACTTGTTTCAAAATGGACATCTGTACCATTACTTGACCTCTCATTGCCTTCTGAATCTTTTCATCATCGGCTTTCTTATACTTACGTAGATACTCAATCAGATTGCGTTCAGCAACATTGTATTCATCTCTATTCGTGATGTCTACTGTAATATACATTCTGGTTTTATCCGGTAACTGAGTGAGCACATCCTTCTTCAATCTACGAAAGAAACAAGCCTTTCTTAATTTCCAATTCAGTTCCTTTGAGTTGCTTGATTTACTGATTCCGGAACAATACCTTTCCGTGAAATACTTATAACCTCCAAAATCATCTAAACGATCCAATATCTTCAACTGCTGAATGAGATCGGTATTGTTATTTACTACCGGAGTACCTGTAAGTAGAAATATCCATTCTTTCCCTTTACATATCCCTTCGACAAACTTACTTTGCTGTGTTTTGCTGGACTTACATTTCTGGCTCTCATCAACTATTACGGACCGGAACAAATCTACGCGGGAATCAAAGCAAATACTTTTCAGGGTGAATCGACTGGATTCTTTGATACCAGACACAAAGAACTTTTTCAGGCTCTCATAATTTGTGATGAAGACTTTACACATAGGTTGCCCTTGCTGATTCTTCATCTCCCAAAATGACTGCCAGGTCTGCCGGTTCTTATCATCCAAGATCACCGCTTGAATACCTGCGAACTTCATAAATTCCCTTTGCCAATTTAGTTTCAATCCTGAAGGGCAAACAATAAGGCACGGCCATGCTTTCGCTATCGAGACCGTGCCTATTGCCTGCATCGTTTTTCCCAATCCTGGCTCATCACCGAAGAAACAACGCTTATGAATGAGAGCATACGCAATTCCTTCCTTCTGGTAATCATAGGGTTCAACTTTTAAACCATGTTCAACCTGTAATTGTGGCATGGGAGGGAGTGTATAGTCCTGTACAGGCTGTTCCTCTTTGTAAGCCTTGACACCTCCACAATATCGATTTTGAACTGCCCAATCAGCCATCACTTTTAGATAATTGTAATCATCAGTGCTTACCTTCCAGAACTTACCATCCATGTTCCATTCGGCACTTGGTATCCTCTTCACACACTTCAACATCATAGGGTGAAAGTCGAATGAAACCTTATAGCAATTCGGAGTGAGTACAATCTTTAAAGGACCTAACATCTTACGCTGCGCTCTTAGTTTTTTTGGTTTTCTTCATCTTCTTCACTTCCTTCTCCGGCTGCGGAGCTTCACTGATTGCGATATCCGCTTGTGGAATATCAACACCACCTGTCAGAGTTTCAACAGAACCATCAAACGGTGTACCGTCTCCATCTTCAAATAATTCTCCCTGTTTGATAGCCCATTTCTTTTGCTCAATATATTGCCGGACTTCAAATTTGATATTCTCTATCAATTGATAAAGGTCATCGGCATATTCATACTTATCCGTCTCTCCATCAAGCATAGCAGTAGGGCTATTCAGGTTCAGAACCTTGCCTGTTAACAACATCCGGCAGCCGGTGATCTGGATTCCATTATTTATGCTATCTCCGGAGATACTGACACCCTGAACAGATAATTTCACCGGAAGATCATCCTTCGCTCTTACCTCTGACAACGTACTGTTATACGCTTCTCTCTGTTCTGTCAATACTGCAAGGTGAGGTATCAGCGCATTCATCGCTTCTCTCAAATCCTTGTGAATGATATTTCCTCCCTGATGCGTTATCACATCACCATCAGCATTAGAATACACTACCATACAGGTGTTATCCTTCGTGATTTTCACTTTTTGAATTTCCATCTTAAATAATTATTAGTTAATAAAAAGAGCGGACCAAACGGCCCGCTCATCTTCTTCCATATTCTCCCACGAAACTTTCATAGAACCGATCAATCGGTAGGGGTAGATTAATACCGAGTTCCATCACTGCATCTACTTGAATCTTCGTCATGAAGTCCGACATCTGTTTGGTATTCAGCTTGGAAGAAGTATCATATATCATCACCTCCTCACCATGAACGAGAGCCAAACGGCTCAGGAACTTCTTACAATAATACAGGTAGATATCATTCTTCGGTGTACCTGTCTCATCCTCAATACATCCGAACCACATCCACATCAAATCATTCTGGCTTATTGTTCTTTTCTCTGAACAGCGAACGATACTCAACTTATATCTGCCATTTCTGAGCTTAGAACATAGATAATCAAAGTCCTTTGACATCTTCACTTCACCATCATGCTTTGTTAGTATCGCTTCCTCTGCCATTATTTCCTTGGTGTTACTCTTATACTACCTTTTACTGCTGTCTCCTTCAAATACATCTTATAAATTGCCGGCTCACATTTCTCCAGCCCCTTCGTATCGAGCGACTTCTTTGTGGTGGGCATCACCCGTGACACGATAAATAACTCATGCTCACACTTTGATTCTCCGGTTTCTTCCATGTATTGATACAATTCTTCGGAGATACGTTTCTTTTCCTCTGTGAGCTGTTTTATCTTCCCATCTAATGAGATAATAGTCTGAGCTCTTTCAAATACTTCTACAGGGATTATTTGCCTGCTATCTGGCAAGGGAATTTCAGAAGATATAAATGGTTCACCCTTCATCTCACAATCAAACAACTTCTGTATCGTATCATTGTCGATTCTCTGAACCTCTTTCAATTCTTTCACTTCATTCCTCAACCAAATAGCATATAACTTCTTAACTCTCAGATGAGGGTTTTGCATCTCAAACATATAGGCATAGATACTCAACTGCCAACTCAGCCAATCAATATCAAGCTTTGCCGTGGTTTTTATATCAGCAAGATATACCTCATCATCATTTTCTGATTCACCGTCAAATATGACATCCACACTACTTGCAAAAGCAAGCTCATCTGAAATGAGATATTCATTCGCTATTGGCTTCAACCCATGCTCTTCTTTCAGGAGTTTATAATTCTTCGCCTCCAGAATCACCGGATCAATACCTAACGCATCCACCAGCTCACATTGCTCATGTATCAGCGTTCCCCTTTTTGCCGCTTTTTCCAGAATTTCCTTTGGTATATCATCATACTTGTTCTGGAAAAGCTGATTGCGTAGGAGGGTAGTTACACCCTCCAACAAAATATCCTCCAGACGGTAGGTATGTTTTTCTTGGTCAAACACTACCGGGCTTTCTCTTAACTTCATCTCCTTTCGATCTCCTTTCTTCGCATACTCAACGCATTCATAAACTTGCTGTTTCCTCTGAATCCCTCACACTCATTATATATCTGCGTGAGGTCTGCCGTGGTTTTCGCATTTCGAATCAACTCCAATGCAAGGTTTAAGCTCTCTTCATCTTCCTGCTTCTCATCCTTACCATGCTTGTTGGTAGCATCTGGGTCCTTTGTGTCATCAATACAGAATAATCCATTCAACGCATACTTTCTTGCATAAGAACTACACGCTCCAGTAACCTGTGAAGATGCCATGCCTTTTAATATCTCATCCTCACGAGCCATCGCCGATGTCTGAACTTGTTCTCCCTTACTGTTGGTAAGGGTTGCCGTTGCTTTGATGTAGATACGATTACCAACCTGCACCACATCATCCGTTATCACCAATGAACACTCACACTCTGTCAGAATGGGTTTTACACTCTCCAGAATATCCTCACAACTCCGGTACTTATATTTCCCAAAATTGTTGTACTGCCCTTTAGGGGCTTTCAGCTTCTGCTGAATTGTTACTAATTCTTGTACCATATCTCAACTAATTAAAAATTAATGATTCGTGGAGAAGCCCGGAGTCGAACCGGGATGAGTTGCCAAGCTCACCACATCTAAGGTTGGCATTCCTATTATTGAGTGGTGCGTCTACCAATTCCGCCACTTCTCCAAATAAAAAGGGTGCACTATCTTCACAGACCGCACACCCGGTGTAACAACACAAACAAAACACATCTCCAAAAGGGGAGAATCACCCTCACGGGCTATACTATCATCATTCTTTGCCTGAGCTATCTTGTTCCTTCCGATCAAATAATGGTTTAAATAACCCTCTAAAGAACAAATATCCATACCCCAGACCGATAATCTGCAAAACTATCGCCTCACAACACACCAACCCAATCGGCAATGATAACATCACCAGAACCGAATAATAAAACCAATCTTTTACTTTCATCATGCTACAGCATTACGCAATACATCACTTGCATTGCAATACAACTTTCCATTCTGTGACTTACTTTTCTTCTCCGTTCTAATCAATCCAGAATCAATTAACCTCTGCAAACGAATACGTCCTCCGACAATGGCAGCCGAGAACCTGAAACCAAATGTCTTTTGATTCATCACCCGATAGATCGTAACTAAATGGTCAAATTGATTTATATCCATCTTCATCACCTCCTCCATAATCACATACATATTCTGTCTTTCGACCTCTTCTCACTCTCATCATTCTCATATTATCCAGATTATTGCAAGTGACCTGCATAACCAGAAATAGGACAGAGAACAATAATTCTAAACCATGCTTGCGTATTTCTTTCAATTCGAATCTGCGCTGCACTTTCTCACAAACCATATACAAAATAAGCTCGGTATCCTTCGATATTCCGAGCTTCTTGTATATAGCTTTTTTCTGTGTCTTGACGGTCCAATATGATTTATCCAGATTGTCCGCCACTTCCTTATCTGAAAAGCCCTTGCAGAACTCATTCGCGATCTCTCTTTCAGCACATGACAGACTTTCCATGATCACGCTATTCTCTGAACCTTCACCTCCAGCTTATCCGTCCATGTTCTGAACTTGATGCCTTTCGCCCTGAACTTACGGGAGAATCTACCTACCGTCATTGTAACGGTATCAATTCTTTCCAATGGCCATTCTTCCACATCATTCACTTCCATATTACGCAACGTCGGCGCAATAGGCTTTCTTTCATCCTCTTTCATGTTTACCTCCTTACTTAATTTTTATCTTCCCAAGAATGAATCAGGTTATGCAATACATTTAGCTTTTCAACGTCCCTTCTACGTCTTTCTGTTTCCTGATTCCACCAAGTAGAATATTGCTTACTCGTGATCTTCTCTGCCTCTAATTCATCTTGTAATTTGAGAACTACATTCTCCAACTCTTCTGGCATCATTTTAGCCAGGCTTTCTTTTGTGTACTTTTCCATATCTTCAAATTAATAATCAAACATATATAGACCTTACGAAATCTCTTCTCGCCATCCTCTCATACCAATAATCGGTATCATCCTTATCTTCCTCATCCGGTTCAAAAATAATTTTCTTCTCTAACCGGGTTCGATGTGTTACCACATCATCCAGCGCCCGAACAGCTTTTCTCAACATCTCTGTTTTGGTGATTCTTCTTCTTCGAAGAAACTTCGTAAGATAATACCTCTCTCTGTCTCCGGTTATTTCAACGAATAGTAGTCGATAATTAGGCCCAACTACGAACGGCTCTCTTTTCTGTTTGAGAATTCGATATAGGTTGAATACCCTTCCTATTGGTGAATCATCATATTTCCTGTCCCTCTTTGACATACACACCGTCTTCAACACTACCCTCAACAGGTCACAAATATTCATCCCATTCTGAATGGCGTACTCTTTCACCAACTGGTATTCCTTCTCTGGTACAACAGTTTGTAATATTACCACTCTATCACTTTTCTTTGTGGGGTGCTTTATTTCATTGATACGGTTTATAACCTCATCCACCAATCGGTCAGGAGCATTATAAAATGCACTGACAACATGATATATCAACTCACTCTGGAACCTGAAAGGAATAGACTTCAAAGAACCTTTCACCACCTTCATAAATCCAACAGGGATCGCACCTATCGAATAATTAACATAGCCATCAGGACAAGGATTCTTTGTCCCATACTTCCAGACCTTAATAGCCGACATCTCGAATCGTTTACCAGAAGCATAAGCAAGATAGTTCGAAAGCATAAAGCAGATGATTTCTGATTTATAGCATCTATCCCGATACTTTGAAAACTTCTTCATAAACTTCTTCTTCTCTTCCTCTGATGCATACAGGGTGAAGCATGATATCTTATCTTTCCCTGCATCCCAACCTTCCGGCATAATGGAGCGATTCAGCTCCTTACATGATCTTACATGATTTCTCATAACTCAATGATTAATAATTTGTGCCCCGATAAGCTCTCTCTGCTCTTCCCACCGGAGTTATCAGTTACTATTGTTCACTGCATAACCGTTCAGGGCATGTTCGGCTGATTTACTTAACCCGTCTGCTTGCCTCGACCTTACGGCTGCTTGCTTCGAACGTTGTGTGCTCGACCTTCTTATAATGCCGCTTCTAACGACTGGTCGCGGATTCTTCCGAATAGATTACTTTGGGTAATCGCTCCTATGTTGTTCCCCATCTCCACATCAAAGGGTAGGCTCCAAGACCTGATGGGGTCCGGCTTAACGCTGCCATGCGGAATATTAAGGGTATTCAACCTGCGTCTCTTTTCAGATTCTCCCGAAGGATGGCACATTCTCAAAAGGACTGCTACGAAAAACTAAGCCTGCATGCGTGGCTGGAGTCCCATCAAAGGGGAGGCTCGAAGACCGCTCCAGCCTGTCATCCTGAATCAAACTTTCAATAACTCCAACAATAAATCCTTATCGACTTCCCAAAGGTTAAAACCTCTCTCAATCTTCCTACGGAGATACTCTTTTTCACCAATCATACTGATCGCCTTATCTCTCAAATCTGATGCACTCCACTTTTCTGCTTGCTCGATTAGGAAATTCGCCATCATTCTGCGTTCTTCAAATAATTCTCTCACCAATACCGTTTGCTTTTCAAGTTCGGAAAGTACTTGCGGGGCTTTCTTATATGCTCTGCAAAATGCGTCTTTGTCGAGATTGGTATTCATATACACCTTTTCGATATTAGCATACACTTCTGCCGTAACAGACCATCCAGTTCTCTCTTCAAATTCTTTCTGTGTCATTGATTATTCCTCCTCTTCATTAAATTCATATTCTTCTTCTGATATTCCCAAAAATCCAAACTGATTTTCAACCAAGAACTTCAGTTCATCAACATTGTCCTCATCCTCCAGATTTCCCCAGAACTCACTATCAGCCTCCCATACATTGCTTTCAACCTGATTGAATCCTTTTCTCAAATGCCAATTATCGCGTATCGCTTCTGAGGCTCTTTTGGACTCTCTTAATGAGATTTTCAATACTATTTTCATATCTGTATCTTTTAATCGTTGACAAAATGAGAACCGAATCGACCTGTGCTATTCGCATTGTAATATGCAGATGCCGGGATAGATAAATCATCATAGGAACTACGCTTTGAAGGAGCAACCTTCTCAAACTTCGCATTCTGAGCCTGTACAAACTCTCTATCTTTCTTAGCGATGTTTTCATCAGAGAATGAAACCTGTAACTTAGCAAACATCCAAGCTGATTTCAAGCACTCTGAGAAAGACTTTTCACCTTTGGCGCTTCTGAACTTTCTATGAGCGCTCTTCATGATCTGAGATAAATTGTACTGTTTCATTTCTTTTCTCCTCTTTTTTATTGCGATACCTCGTTTGAGGTATTGCGTAATTGATTGATTATTTGTTCCTTTGTTTGATTGATACGTCAAAGATATACGAAATTGTTAGATTATCATAGATTATCTAATAGAATAATTTAGATATTAATATAATTTAAACGTTTTATATGAGCAGCTTAAAAGAAAGGTTATTGTTGTTTATTGCTTATTTGGGTGTTGAAAAGTCTAAATTTGAACAAGTTACAGGCTTGTCAAATGGCTTTGTTGATAAATCAGGAGATAATATAAGAAGTAGCTCTTTAGAAAAAATTTCTAATACATATCCTCTTCTTAATACAGAATGGCTTCGTTCTGGAACTGGAGAAATGCTAAAAAGCTCAATTACTCAAAATAATCAGAATGGCGATAATATACAAGGCAATGCTATCTCTATCCAGAAATCAGAGACTGAAATATTTCTGGAGCTACTAAAAAAGAAAGATGAGCAAATAGACCGTTTATTATCTATTATTGAAAAATTAAGCTGAATAAATTCTCTCGCGCATACGCGCACGCGTGTAATATGTATATATCTCTATTACTCTATATATATGGTTTCCTGAGTAAACCAAAAAGTAAACCAAAAACTAACTTTGGTTTACTCAGGAAACCAAAGTTTAGGTTTACTAAAGAAACCAAAAATCCATTTTTGGTGTAATGAGGAAACCAAAAATAAAAAACGAAATACACATTTTGACTACCTTTGGTAACCAAAACAAAATGGATAAACGATTTATAAACTAAAATACTTTATTATGCAATTTAGTGAGACTATTCGTGATAATTATAAGCAATATGATTTGTTTATAAATGAAGAAAAGACTCCATCTAGCAACTATATGGCTTTAGATGATGAAAAGAAAAGTAGACCTGACACTAAAAGGAAAGCTATGCCTATTTACTGCAAGGATTTTGCAGATGTAGCTTTTACTGTTGAACAGAAAAAAGACATTGATACAGACTTTAAATTCAGTTTGAAATGTCCTCCTTTTTGTGAAAAACCCTTATTTCGATATGATTCATCTGGTCCATCACATAGAAATTCAAACTTTCAAATACCCATTAATGAACAAAAGGTCCCAACGCCACATTTTCATAAATATTGGAGTGATGGAAAAGAAATAGCATATAAAACAGAAGCATTAAAAGATGAAGTACAAAGGAAAGCTTTGGAAGATATTTCAATATGCATTTATCATTTTATGCAGGAGGCTAACATTGAATATGAGAATTTTCAATTAAATTCGTCCCCTGGTATTCTCCCCTTCGATAAAGAAGCAGAAAATTCAGACCCATTGGAAAATATTACATTTAAAGAATGATATGGAAGATATATTTGACATCATAAAAGAAACATTCAATTCCTTATGGAGTGTGAAGAAGTATGGTAAAACTATCGAAATTGTAACTCCTTTGTTTACCACAAATGATTGCTTTGTTTCCATATTCGTAACGGAAAGAAATGGAAGATATATTGTTACTGATGGTGGATGGATCAGTGACAGCTATTATAACAACTTCTTTGATAATGATGATGAATATTATCAAAAACTATTCACGTTTTATAAAGAAAGGTATCTAATTAACGAAACAGAATCTAAAAGCAGAACATATTATTTCAAAAGTACAGATAAAAAAGAATTGGTACCCAATATAGCATTTGAAATGACCAGTTTTATTTCTGCAGTAGTGAGTTCATCATTTATAAAATTTCAGGATAATAAAGATAGTGACCTTCAAAAAAGATTTGGTAGTCACGTAAATAACTATCTTTCTAGTATTATTGGAGTTTACAAAAATGATTTGAGATTTAATTCTTTTGCCGATGATCGATTCAAAGATATTAGATTCAATGCTGTATATGTAAAGCGAAACCGATTTACCTTGATGAATTATGTTACAGGGACATCCGAATATTATTTTAGAAATAGTATTTCGCGCTCAATCTTAAATTTTCAATTAATTAACAAGACCTATTTAAAAGAAACAATAAGTAAGAGGGTAACAGTAGTAAATGATACAGCTGTTGGTTATTTGAGAGATAAATTCCTGAAATATTTGGAATTTGCAGAAACTGACGCAGAGTCTGATATTGTATTGTGGAGCAATAAAAGAAAACTTTTAGAATATGTAGAATAGTGATACATATGATTGGAAATCTACTTTTGCCGTAAAGTCAAACCATTTTTTACCGCTTCATAACCATCATAATAAATAGAGCCAAATAGCAATAAACGAAACTCTTTATTATCATGAAAAAACTCTTTTCAATAACGCTATTACTTCTCATTCTCTGCGGTTGTGGTGATGATGAAGTTAACTTACCATTTACCGAACCTGAAACAGATTGGAATTTATCTTTTTCAGAGATGGAAAGTCAATATCAAGATATAATCACGGAAACCTTTTCCACAGATGAAAATATTGTATTAGGGGATTTTGGTATTCCAGGAGGGCGTCTAATGGGAGTAACTGCATTTTTGTATATAGAAAAAAATGGCCTACAAACACGATACTATTTTAATGAGGAACGAAAACTTATTTGTTCTCAAATCATGATAAATACAGATGAAGATATTTATGATTTATTAGAAAAGAAATATGGTCCTACATTGGCTAACTCATATACATGGGAGAGGGGAAATTGTATTATCGGTGTACGCAATTGGGATATATATTTCCATTGGTCGATAGGCTATTCTAATCCTTATTATATTCATTAAACAATAAAGCAAACGATTTATAAACCAAAAATAAATAACAGATGGATATTATAGAAGAATTAGTAAACAACAATCAAGAATTGATTGATGATTATATAAAAAGACTTATTGAAAAATTATATAGCGCCCCTCGATATAACTTTAAACATGAAAGACAATGGAGTTCCAATAACAATATACCTGGAACAGCAGGAGTATATGGAGTGTTTGACGGAGATACATTGTGTTATGTTGGTGAAACAGCCTGTTTACAGGAGAGGATGAATGATATGTATGATACAAGAAATCATACTATAAGAAGAAATATAGCCAAACTTGATTTTGAATATACAGATACCTCTTCCCGAAAGAAGGCTGATGATGAAACGGAGGAAAAGATAACTCAGCGTATGGAACAATTCAAAATAGCTTGGATTAAAGTAGAATTAGGACGTACAGAATTGGAAGACCACATCATGAAGTTGGAAAAACCTGTATATAATACAAAAACCAAAAGAATACTAAAGAGAAAAAAGAAGAAAACAGTTAAACTTTAAATAATACTATCATGAAACAAATTATTATCATGGCCTTAGCTGGCATTTTTATCCTAACAGGATGTAAATCAAAAGAAGAAAAAGCTCTGGAAGCAATCAAAGACGAAATGTTTAAAACATTATACGATTTTGAGAGCTATCAACCTGTCGAAACAAAGATAGATAGTGCATTCCTATCAATTTACACAGATTCCACCATTCTTAAACATGGATATGTATCCAGCGCAATTCTTGATGAAGTTAATACAACATTAGAAGAAGTAAAAGATGGAAATAGAACAGCCAAAATTTGGAGTGATTCATATTCATCATATGGTAGGGAACAATACAATGAGGCAAGAGAAAAAACTGAAAAAGGGCTTAAAAAATTAGATATATACTTTGAGGCTATAAATGCTCATTATGACACAATACGGCAGGTTGCTCAGGATATTAATCCTGACTTCTACGGATGGAAAGTTACACATAAATTTAGATGTAAAACTAAAGGTGGTAACTCAACTCTTGGCACCTACATATACATATTTGATAAAAAGATAAAAAATATCATATATAAAGAAGACACAGAAGATGAAGAATTAACAACCGTTAAAGGTTTGATCAAAGAAGCCATAGAAGAAAAGGCAAAAAAAGAAAATGCCGATGAAGAAAGTAATGAGGAATAATGCTATCCGTAATTGCTTTCAGTCCGACCAACCTTGTACCGGTATCTGGGGATGTCACTTTCTGACAGTTCCTCCACCAGCCAGACCAGAAGACAAAGAGACTACTTTTGTGTCCGTTTATCGGGAAGCGAAGAACAAAGATATACTGTCCTGTCCTTCATTCAATCCCGGAAAAATAGGCTTCATTTTGGATAATATTCTATAACCAAAGCCAAAAGATGATTGATTGTTTGTTTGTTTGATAGATATTTATTTCCTTTGTATAAACGATTTCAATAATATGGGAAATTGGAGTGAACAACAAGAGGCAAAGAAGGTCATAAAAGAGAAGGATAAAACCAGACGTGAGAAACTCGCCGGGTATTTCTTTGATTTATCAAAACTAATATTTGCAGCTCTTGTTTTAGGTGGAATAACCCCTTTATTTACAAATGTATCAGATGGAATAAATTGGGTTACTATAGTATTAGGTGGATTCTCTACCTATATTTTTGCGAATTTTGCTAATAGAATTTTAAAATAACGGTTATGGATGCATTAAGTTCTATATTTTTAGTTACAAGTATTGTTGGTGCTATATTAGTTGTTTGGTCTCATACCAAACGAGGAAAGAAATGGCTTGAAAGTCTATAAAATGAAGGGAAAACACCTTTTGATTTATATACAATTAAAATCTGTTTTTCCACTCTGATTTTGAGAAAACTTGTTTTTTGGAAAATGTAAAAGCAATATAAACGGCAGAAGCTCAGTTATTTAAGCTCTTTTGCGGAGAAGTTCTTCTAAGGCGTGGGTCTTGCGTTCGAATCGCAACGGAATCACAGAATAAAACCGCAAATAGTTTATAATAGGGCTTTTGCGGTTTTTTTTGTTTTTGGTGTATGCAGTATGAAGAACTGCGTACACCATAACAATAAAGACCGGTGTATGAATACTAACGAAATAGATAAGTTGAGCCTCGTAAAAGCCCATGCCCTGTTTGATACTGGTGATATAAGTCGTATCGAAATAGGGACGGTAAAAGGATTATGCGATATACACTGCTATTTGTTTGACGGTTTGTATGAATTCTCCGGAAAGGTGCGTACTCTAAATATAGCAAAGGGAAACTTTCGTTTTGCCAACTGCATGTATCTTGATGTCATATTGCCTGTAATAGAAAAAATGCCCGAAACGACATTCGATAAAATAATCGCAAAATATGTTGAAATGAACATAGCCCATCCTTTTATGGAGGGAAATGGAAGGACTATGCGCATTTGGCTCGATATGATATTAAAAAAGAATCTTAAAAGAGTTGTTGATTGGCGGAATGTGGATAAGTATCTGTATTTGCAAGCGATGGAGCGAAGCCCGATTAATGACTTGGAACTGCGTACTTTACTGTATCAAGCACTCACCGATCAGGTAGATGACCGGGAAGTAATATTCAAAGGGATTACTCAATCTTATTATTATGAAGGCTATGAGCCATAGCCCAATCAAGGTAGATTGTTTGTACAACTGCCTTCTACCTTCACATAATACATCTGATTCCCTCTGCCCATCTTTCGTATCAATCCTTTTTCCACGAATATTTTCAAGTCCTCCGTTGCCTTCCACTTTAGGCGTCCGGTTAAATTTGTATAGATGGATCGTGTGATAAAACCATTTTGTTCCAGATGCATCATCATTCGCCTTTCCAGTTCTTCTATATTTAACTGGCTGGAAGTGCGAAAAGCACGTTCAGGTACACGTTCTAATTCGCCTGCCGACTTCATTTTGAATTGTTTTGAAGCTCTGAAGCTTACCCCATTGAAACGAATGGAAGCAGCACGGATATCTGTTTTCTTAGCTACCATGCGTGATGCCTTAATTTTTCCGGCAAAGTAACCGAATTCACCAAGTTCTACACGGTATCCTTCACCGATGTAGCGTGCAGCTGTATCCATAATTATACTTAGTGCTCCCTCCAATTCACCTACAGTGTAGCCGGTTCCATACGAGGCCCTTTCCAGTAATTTGCGTGCAGAGAGTGTGCCGCTATATACTATGCTCGGGTAGAGTGTTTCCTTTTCACCCTCTTTTGTTGTGAGGGCGGGTTTCTTTTTCAGATCATAAAATGCCATGAGTTGCTTTATTTAGATATTCTTTTATACTGGTGAAATTAAAATAGGATGGTACATAAATTAACTTCATACAGCGCGATAACCAATTCCTTTTTATTAATAAATGTAGTCAGTTGATTATATCAGACTTATTGAATGCTTATAATCAGCCAATAAGTTGTTTGTTACCAACCTATCAGCTGTTTATAAACATCCTATTTCATTTATGCAGTAAAGGTATTTAGTTTATTGGATAAAAGCAATTAAATTGTAGATAGTTTCGAGTTAATTCTTTAAAAATATTTATCTGAAGAGTAACCGGTGGTGTATAGTACAGCCTGAAATGACAGTGTTTAACATTCAGTTCCCCCTTGAAATTTACGTAAAATAACATTTGTTACAGCTGTCCTAAAAACTACAAAAAAGTTAAAATGGTTTTGCTTCTATAGCTATGAACACTAATTTTGGGATATCAACTTTTAAAATTTAAAGCACATGAAAAAATTTTTGTTATCCATTGCGCTGTGTTGTGCAGCAACTAACTTTTTTGCGCAAACTACAGAACCTGGAAATCTAATTAACGAAGGAAAGGCAGCACTCGAAGCCAAAAATTACCAGGAAGCATTTACAAAATTCAGTACCTACCTGACACAGACAAACAATCAGGACTCTGTTATCGCTTACAACTGCGGCGTTTGTGCCGATAAAATCAAAAAACCGGAAGAAGCTCTCAAGTATTTTGATATTGCTATTCAAAAGAAATACAATCTGGGAAATGCATATGTAGGTAAAGCCGGTGCATTGAAGGATTTGAAAAAAGACAGTGAGTATCTTGCCACTCTGAAAGAGGGTATAGAAGCAGCTCCGGAAAACAAGACATTGAAAAGACTTCATGCTAATTATTATCTGAACGCCGGTATTAAAGCACAAAAGGCTAATAAACTGGATGATGCTGAGGAAGCTTTCAAACAAGTACTTGCTGACGATGAAAAGAATACCAACGCATTGTACAGCTTGGGTACACTTTCTTATAATAAGGCAGCTTTAGTTCTGAAGAATGCAGCACCATTGGCTAATTCAGATAAAGCTAAGTACGATGCACAGAAAGAAATCGCTGACAAAAACTTCCAGAATGCTAAAACGTATCTGGAACGTGCACTCCCCTTACTCTCGGCAGACAAACCTCGTGAAAAAAGTATGATAGATAATATTAAGAAACTATTGCCGCAAATTGAAGCGCAATTGAAATAATCTATCGAAAAGAAGAAGAAAAAAGCCGTGTTGGAATTCCCCGACACGGCTTTCTTATTTATAGTATGTTATTTATTTCGTTTTCTTCAATACTACTGCTGTACGGGCAGGAATATATAACTTCAACCATTCCTTCTTCTCTTTTTCATAAAGAGGATCAGCAATAGTGAAATGTTTTACAGTGTCATCAGTCAATCCGTTACCGCCATAAGCAGGATTATCCGTATTCAATACTACTTCATACGTACCCGGAGAAACCAGGAAGCCGTAATCGGTAAATGACTGTTTGGGATTGAAATTGAACACAAAGACATAATCTTTACGCATATATGCCAATACCTGATCGCCGTCATTGTGCCAGATTTCCTGAACAGGTGTTGCCTGGAAAGCTTTCACGCTCTTAATGGTTTTGAGCATATCAGCATCAAAGTCGGCCATATAGTGGTAAGTAAGATTCTTGTTATCTACCAGATCCCACTGACGGCGGGCATACTTGCATGACCATCCGTTACCTTCACGTGGAAAATCAATCCATTCGGGATGACCGAATTCGTTGCCCATGAAGTTAAGATAACCACCATTGATAGTACTTGAAGTCAGTAAACGTATCATCTTGTGAAGAGCAATACCACGATTCACTGTGTAGTTTTCATCACCTTTCTGCATGTGCCAATACATATCGGCATCTATCAGACGGAAGATAATCGTCTTATCGCCCACTAATGCCTGGTCGTGACTTTCTGCATAAGATATGGTCTTTTCATCTTTACGACGATTGGTTACTTCCCAGAACATGCTGGACGGTTTCCAGTCTTCATCTATTTTTTCTTTGATGGTCTTGATCCAATAATCGGGGATATTCATCGCCATACGGTAGTCGAAACCATAGCCGCCGTCTTCAACTTTAGCTGCAAGACCGGGCATTCCCGATACTTCCTCGGCAATCGTTATTGCTTTGGAATTTACTTCGTGGATAAGTTTGTTGGCAAGTGTCAGGTAGCAAATGGCATTGTCATCCTGATGGCCATTGAAATAGTCTCCATAATTACAGAAGGCTTCACCCAGTCCGTGACTATAATAGAGCATAGATGTTACACCATCGAACCGGAAGCCGTCGAATCCGTATTCCTCAAGCCAGTACTTACAATTAGAAAGAAGAAAATGGATAACTTCATTCTTTCCATAGTCGAAACAAAGTGAGTCCCAAGCCGGATGTTCACGTCGTGCGCCGGGGTAGAAGTATTGATTCGGATCACCGGCAAAATTGCCCAAGCCTTCCACTTCATTCTTTACTGCATGAGAATGAACGATGTCCATAATCACTGCAATACCCAATCCGTGTGCGGTATCGATCAACTCCTTCAATTCTTCCGGAGTACCGAAACGGGAAGAAGCGGCAAAGAAACTGGATACATGGTAACCGAAACTACCGTAGTAGGGATGTTCCTGAATTGCCATGATTTGAATGCAATTGTATCCGGCTTTAGCTATGCGCGGAAGAGTTTTTTCACGGAACTCGTTGTAAGTTCCTACTTTATCTTCCTGTTGCGCCATACCGATATGGCATTCGTAGATAAGCAAAGGATCCGTATTAGGTTTAAATGTACGCTTCTTTACTTTATATGGCTTTTCCGGTGACCAGACCTGCGCACTGAAAATCTTGGTTTGCTCGTCTTGTACTACCCGTGTTGCCCAGGCAGGAATACGTTCTCCACAACCACCTTCCCAATGTACGATGAGTTTGTATAAGTCGCCGTGTCTCATGGCATCTGCCGGGAGTTTGATTTCCCAAACACCATAATCCTTACGTTTCAGACTGTACTTCTTCAGTTCTTTCCATTCATTGAATGTGCCCACAATAAATATTTCTGTGGCGTTGGGTGCCCATTCACGGAAAATCCAGCCGTCAGCAGTACGGTGAAGTCCGAAATATAAATATCCCGAGGCAAAATCAGACAAAGTCTGTTTCCCTTTGTTCGTCAGTTCAGCCTCTTTGTCTAATACATGCTGATGACGGCCTTTGATGGCATCTTCGAAAGGTTCCAGCCAGGGGTCGTTTTTGATCAAATTCAATGTTTCCATAAAGGATGAGTTTTTGATTGATTGGATTATTATGCTTTCACTTTCACAATGACTTTCTTCACACCGTCGGGAGAAATGCCGGGAGCATGTCCGTCTTGAGGGAAGAATATAGCAAACATTCCAGGTTTTACAGTGATATAAGTTTCAGCCAGTCCTTCGAAGAAAGTAATATCTTTCTCTGCATTGTAGGGAGCATCAGCGGGTACGCAATCTTTTCCTGCGGTATAGCCCATTACTTCCGCACCGGAGAGAGGAATCTGGATATCTATAAATTCATTGTGTGTTTCCAGTTTGGCTTGTTCTTTAGCTTTAGGGGTAGTTTGAGCTACGTTTACAACCAGGTCTTTACCTTTCAGTTCGGTTTTGCCAACTTCCATTGCGTTCAAGTCATGTGATTGCAAGAATTCAATAGCTTGGGCGAACAAGGGGTTCAACGATGCATATTTTTCTAAATTTTCTAATCTATCTACTACCATAGCTTTAATGTTTTAAGTTAGTTATATTATTATCAAATTTTATTCAAAGTCGTCAATCGTGTAGTTCAGGAAATCAGCAAAAGGTTTCATTTGCTTGAAGATTTCCGCCGTACGATCCACACAATCGGGTGCCAGAAAGAAGCTGTCCGGTTGATTGCAGTAACAGGTATATTCCTTGCATTTCAGATATTGTACATATTCAAAATCCTTTGGAAACCCTTTGGGAGCTGTTTTCAGGAAGTCTTCGCCTATTATCGGGAAGTATTGCTTGAAATCCGGATTTTCAACTATACCGCGAAATTCGTCTATGTTATCATACACTGCCTGTCGCACGGCTTTCAGCGTCTTAGGAGGCAGGCAATAGCTACCACCTGCCAACAGACAGTTGCCCGGTTCAATGTGAACATAGTAACCGCAGTGGTCTGATTTCTTACCGCGGGCGTTGATGTATCCGCCCAAATGAGTTTTATACGGGGTCTTGTCCTGCGAAAAGCGCGTATCACGATAAATCCGGTAAGTACAGTCTTTGACTTGAACGCCACGAATACTTTCATCGAAAAGCGAGATACGGGTAATTATAGCCGATAACAGGTTCTCAAATTCCCCACGGGCTTCTTCATACAAGTCCTTGTGAGCATTGAACCATTCGCGGTTATTGTTAGCGGACACTTCTTTCAAGAATTGAAAAATAACAGGGATGTTCATATTGGTATTTTCCTTATTATCTGACAAAATTACGCATAATTTTCCTAACATGCTACAAACAGGGACAAAAAAAGCATCGGCTCTGGTAAACCGATGCTCCTTACACATTTATCAATCAAACAGACGCTTCTGTTTTTGATGTACTTACTTATCACAAGCGGGTACAGTCTCCTTTAATTAATCTTATATCTAATACTATGAAAAACACAATAATATAACACGCCTCCACAGAAAAAGTTCGAAGGGGTATGTGTGTTTTTATCATTTGTTTATATCTTTGTAGAAAAATTATACGAACATATGGAATATAAGTATGATGAGGAAAGTGTGAATGCCTTGATGAAGTGGGCTGAGAACGCACAGTTACCCAAAGAGTTACAACTAAGTGAGGCCGAAAAGATTGTGAATCTTAGACAATACGTAGTGGCAAATATAAACGATATCAAAGCGCATTATCCGGATGAGTTTTACAATCCGGCTATTACGCGTCTGTACAGACTGAAGGAAAAACTGGAAGGAGAAAGCACCACGGAGTAACACAGAGTTCCACAGAGTAATCTTTATTCGAAAGAATCCTTATTACTCTGTGTTACTCCGTGGTGAAATTCTTATTATAGCTTGATTTTCAAAATCTTTCCACTGTATCCCTCTACAGAAACCTCCGTAGCCTTATAAGGCAGCAAACTAATACTTTCCGTCTTTCCGGTTAACAAATCTACTGCCGGATAAATATCCATCTGCGGTATTTGCAGGAAGTCAAAGGCATGAGAAGGCACATTGATAGCTACATCTACTGAAATGTGGTCAAAGTTCACGATAATGAACAATAACTCTTTTCCAGCTTTGCGCAAGAATGTGTATTGTTTATGCTCATTGAAGCGCCAGCCATTTGCGTTGGCATACATCAGATCGAAAAATTCTCCTTCAGTGATTGCTTTTTCTTTGTTGCAAAGCGTCAGGATGCGTTGGTAGACACTATAGATATGTTTTTGGTCTTCCGTCAGCATCTTGCCATCAAACTTCCCACCATTCCGCCAGCGACGAATAGTATCTACGCTCCAATAATCAAAAATAGTGGTACGCCCGTCTCTGCCACTGAAACCTTCGCTATCCATGCCCAGTTCACCGAATTCCTGCCCGAAATAAATCATCATCGGATTGGTATTCATACAAGCTGAAACAATCAATCCCGGAATGGCTTTACGTGGATTGCCGGCAAAGAAATCAGAAGCAATGCGCTGTTCGTCATGGTTCTCCAGGAAATTCAGCATCCGTTTCTCGATGCCACCCAGACTTTGCCAGGAACGGGTAATGGCCGTAGCCGAATCATAGCCGCAAATCACATTGCGAAGTGTATCATAAAGACCTACCTTGTCATATAGATAATCAAATTTTCCGCGGAATATGTAATTCTGATATTCTGCCGGATTATAAACCTCTGCAATGAATAACAAGTCAGGATGCTTTTCTTTCACTTGCGGAATCACCCATTCCCAGAACTCAACCGGAACCATTTCCGCCATATCACAACGAAAACCGTCGATATTCTTGTCTGCCCAGAAAAGAAGGATATCCAGCATCTTTGTCCAGGTGTCCGGAGTGGGATTGAAGTGACAGGTTCCACCATTCTGATAGTCCACTCCATAATTCAGTTTCACGGTTTCATACCAGTCGGTGATGTTGGGATAAGCATCAAAACGATTGTTCCCTGTAGCCTTGGCAGGACATTCTTTATAAGGTTCAGCAGCCGATCCTTTCATATCAAACTGACCGTGCAATTCGGATTGAGGGATATAGTAAAAATTATTATATGGGCTGAAAGCGTAATTAGGATCATCATTTGCACCCAACTGTGAAGTTCCGTCAGGTTGTGCATCCGAATGATATTGGCGGGCAACGTGATTCGGAACAAAATCGATAATGACTTTCAGACCGCTACGATGAGTACGTTGTACCAGATTTTCAAATTCCTTCATACGTTCCTGTACATCGTTTGCCAAGTCCGGGTCCACGTCATAATAATCCTTGATGGCATAAGGAGAGCCTGCTTTACCCTTAACAATAGCCGGATGATCGGGACGTATGTTGTAACGGCGATAATCCGTTTGCGTGGCATGCTCTATGATACCGGTATACCAGATATGGGTGGCTCCCAATTTCTTTATTTCATTGAGTGCCTTGGCTGTAAAGTCCGCCATTTTACCGCATCCGTTTTCTGTTATGTTCCCGTTATTGATGCAGTGATTATGATTGTTACCAAACAAGCGCGTAAACACTTGATAGATAATCATTTTTTCATCTTTCCCCATTCTATTTTTTATTTTATGATTTGATAATTACTTTCATCTTTCCAGATGGTTCCCTGATCCGCTTTCAACTGATCCAAAAGAGTGTTAGCGGCATTGTATCCCTGCATAAATATCTCTTCTGCTTTTTCCAGTTCGGTATTGCTGTATCCATCCAGGTTATACGGTTCTATTAATAAATCCGCTTTTTCCCGTTCGGGGAACGTATTGGCACGGAACATGAAGTGGTAGGAACGCATGGCAATACTTACAATATTCATCTTATATTTGTTCGCCAATAGCGGACTAACATTTACTGCCACCACTTTGCTGCAAACACGTCGGATGGTAGATACAGGTAAGTTCATAAACACCCCACCATCTACATAATGCGTTCCTTCTATTTTTACAGGAGAGAAGAGGACGGGCATACAGCAGGAAGCCGCCACACGTTCGGCAATATTCCCTTTGTGAAAATGCACCACACGTCCGTGATCGAGGTCGGTTGCAGTGATGATGAGAGGTATTTGCAATTCTTCCATCGTCTTTGCTTTCAGATTGGTTTTCAGGAAATCAATAAATTCGCCTAACTCGAACAATCCCACTTTTGGTATGACTAATTTGGTCAGGTCCTGGAACTTATGCCCGGAAAAGTAATCCAGCACTTTATGCGGTTCGTTGCCGTCTGCATAAAACACGCCTGCCAAAGCCCCCGCGCTTACTCCCGAAAGGATATTAGGTTTGATGTCATGCTCCAACAATGACTGCATCACGCCCAGATGCGCGAAACCCTTGATAAAACCACCGCTCAAAGCATATCCTATAGGATATTTGTTCGTAAACCAATTATTAGATGTTGCCTCCATGTAAAAAATCTACCATATATTTGTTCGCCACGAAATTAGTGATTTTATCGTAGGTTGAAAGTAAAAAGGGAGAAAAATGTGCTAAGTATAGAGAAAAAGCAACGCCTGCCCCCAATTTATACAATCGAAGACAGGCGTCAGTGGGAATCGGGAAAATATTTAATCAAAAGCCAAAATCATCTACCTGAATTTCTTCCTGATGATTATCGGTGAAGGGTTTAGCCTCTTGCTGTACGGCATTTCCTTCGATGTATACGGCGCGGAAGGGGCGGGCAGGGCAGACGTATTCACAACCGCCACAACCTACACAAATTTCCGTATCTATATGAGGAATTGTCAATCCGTCCTTGAAAGGAATCATCGACAGAGCTTGCGTAGGACAATGTTCCGAACAAGCCCCACAACTGGTTCCGTCACGGTAGACGATGCAGTTCTCCTCGATGAAGACAACTTTACCCATCTGTGTCAGGTGTTTCTGCTCTTTCGTCAGTGGCAGGATAGCTCCATTCGGACAAACATCCCCGCATACGGTACAATCAAAATTACAGAAACCCTTTTCAAAGAAAACGGTCGGCTGCATCATTCCCCCTAAACCATACTCCATAAAAGCAGGCTTCAGTACATGAGAGGGGCATTTGCTGACACACAGGTGGCACGAGGTGCAATGTGCCTGAAAATGTTCCTGACTGATAGATCCCGGCGGTGTTATAGGCGTCTGACGTTTATCACTTTTCATTCCGGCTGCCGCAGCCGCTACATTCTGGGCTTGTGCCATTACTTTGGGAGTTGCGGCGGCAGTTGTCAGCCCGGCAAGTAAAAAACGGCGCTTGGAAGCGTCAGTCACCTGTTTCTCTGTTTTGAGGGGAGTGGTATAACTAAGTGCGTTCTGGCGACATTCACCCAGACAATCGAAACAATCTACGCAACGACTGTAGTCAATAGTCTGTTCCGGACTATTAATACATGAGGCTTTGCATTTAGTGGCACACAGTCCGCAATGATTGCATTTTTCTGTATCGATACGTACTTTAAACAGTGAGAAGCGACTCAGAAAGCCAAGCAGCGTACCTACCGGGCATATTGTGTTGCACCAGGTACGTCCGTATTTCCATGCCAGAAAGCCAATCACCAAGAACGTCAACAATCCGATAATAAAGGACGAGATACTCAGGAGAGAAGCGTCCACCTGATAGAAAGTATAGTTATTGAAACTTGAAAATATGCTTTCCAGCAAATTGTTCCCTAACATATACACAGGTTTAAACACATTGACCGTCATACGTCCGAAAGCACTGTAAGGATCAAGCAGACCTAAAATGACCGTAAATCCGAAAAGAAAAGCTATCGCCGTTACACCCAATACTCCCCAGCGCAGTATATTCCTGGCAGGCGAGTAGCGGAAACGTTTCTTTTTCTTTGCCGTTTTTTTAGAAATCCAGGTCACTATATCCTGAAAGATACCCATCGGACAAATTGTAGAGCAATAGATACGTCCCAATAACAAGGTAATCAGTATCAGCACTGCCAGGATGATAAAACTGAGTGACATCAATGCCGGTACAAACTGTATATGCGCCAATCTGTGGAAACTATTTGGCAATATTTCCGCAAAATCCAGAAAATAAAAAGTTATCAGCCCGAAGATAACAACGGACAATATAATACGTGCTTTTCTCAACATAAGTGTGTATACTTTATATCGCTTGAATTAAAGCTTGATACGCTTCACATTCAGCTTATCCAAATCCATAGTTCCAATCTTCAATGCCTGCCCGTTAGCAAGGTGAGCTACGCTTTCAAGCGGCATTTCGCGAACCTGGTTAAAGAATTTGGTGGCAGCCGTATCTACGGCCACGATATCCTGTGAAATAAATAATCCTTTGGTCAATACCACATCCGAAGCAGAACGTCCGCGCGGACCATTGGTTTTCAAAACGCGATAGGCATCCACCACATTCAGTACTGCTTTCTTATCCATTGTGCAGATATCGGCAATACATTGCTGCAAGTCGTTGGAATGGAAGAAACCGCGATCCCAGACAATACCCATGTGGTTCTTCATGGAAATCGTCAGGTTGGCGCCGCCATGGTTTTTCAGGATGGGCACATTGATCCATACATCACTGTTCAGAATAGCTTCGTGTACCTTGGCACTTTTCATGCGTACGCCTTTGGGCAATGAGACTGGTTTGTAGTAGCTTTCCAGATGAGCCGGCATAACCTTGGCACCCGCAGCTTTGGCAGCTTCTTCAATGCCACTGTTCTTGTAGCACTTCTGCCAGTCATCGCAAGTATGATCAAAAACCGTAACCTCCTTGGCACCTGCGGCAAGACATTGCTTCACAATTTCCGCAACCAGCTTCGGATTCGTATTACCGGCCAGTTCGGGTACTTTATCCCAACCGATATTTGGTTTAACCACTACCTTTTGTCCCGGTTTGATAAACTGTTTCATGCCACCCATTTCTGTAATAGCACGCCTGAACATCGCTTCCGGTTCTCCACCCATCACAGCTACCAGATCCACCTTACTGCCGCCAGCATTTGTCAGCTTTTGCGCCAGTATGTCCATTGCTTCGGAACGTTGCACGGTTATCACCGCACCCGTCACCGCCAGAGTCTTTAAGAAATCCCTTCTATCCATAGGCCCTTCAGATTATTAATCTATTAATTATCAATTGTTCATAGTATCCATGGGAACTTAAAACACGTCTCGTCAAACAAGGCATAATCTGCCGTACCATTGACTGCGAATGTTTTTATCAGACGTGCCTCTTTTAGTAATTCGCACGCCAGACGAATGGTAGAGCCTGTCTTAATACGGTCATCTACCAATAAGATGCTTTTATCTTTAAAATCAAAGTCAACCGGAGCAAGCAACTGGGGTGCATCGTACTTCGGATGCTGGTATTCATCCCGCAAATTGATACGTAGCAGATGCACTTCTTTTTGCAATCGCTGGTTGATGATACCTGCCGGAACGATACCGCCATTAGCAATAGCCACGATCATATCAAAATCATCGTGGAATTCAATTGTGCGGAAGCGCTCCAGCACTTCTTCCATTGTTTTTGCCATATTGTTATGGGAGATAGTCTATTATTAAAGTTTGGAAATAGCTTTCAGCAGAGCGTAACCACCGAACCATTGGATCAGCATACCCGGAATACCGATACGGAAATCTTGTACGGCCAGGAAGAAGTTACCACATATAGCCCATTCAAAAGCAGTGCCTATCACCTGGTAAGCAAGAATCACACCAAGCAATGCAACTAAGGATATCTTTTTTGTATATCGTGCAGCAAATGCAGCGGCTCCTGCAAGCAAACCGGATTTTATCAGCAACACAGGCAATGCAGCGGCAGCGGGCATACCAAACAGTAAATGATTAATCACCGGAGAAAGTAAAGCCGTAAGCAGTCCTACACGGAAGCCGAATTTATAGGCAGCAATCAGTGTAAAGAAATAGATAGGCAGCAAAGTCGGTCCGCCCATGGGAACCAGATGACAAAGCTGCGGCAGTGCTATATTTCCTGCAACAAATAAGAATGCAAACAAATAGGTCTTCACGTTACTGAACGACAAAGAGTAGAGTTTAGCAGATGTTTCCATTATTCAATGATTAGATTTTAATTTGTTATTATTATGTTTCTTCGAGATACAAAAGTAGGGGATGAGTGCTCATTTTGTTTGAAGATTTGTCTCAATCCTTACAGGTTTTGTATCGCTACATTTATATTAAGACTCTTTCGGACAGAAAAGGTTTAAATCTTCACCAATTCATATTGCATATTGCCCAATCCGATCTTTTCCGCATGGCGCAATCCAGCCAGCCAGTCCGTATCCGGGTGCATCATGTGGAACTTGTCATGGCCGCACAAATCATCGTGCTCATGTCCGGCAGAAAGGCGGTTACCCGTGTGCAGTATAGGAGCTTGGATGACCATATCCGCGCATGCTTTATCCAGAGCCACCGGGTCTGTAGAAGCCAGAATACCGAGGTCGGGTACAATGGCGGCGTCATTATGATTCCAACAGTCACATTCCGGAGATACGTTCATTATAAAACTGATGTGGAAGTTGGGCTTATCTTTCACTACGGCCAGTGAATATTCGGCAATCTTATAGTTTAAACGTTCGGACGTATCTTCATCGCCCATAATGGCGCCGTCATACTGGCACAAGGCGACACACTGTCCGCAGCCTACGCATTTAGCGTAATCTATTTCTGCTTTGCGTCCTGCATTCAGATGTACGGCGTCGTGTGCACAGTGCTTCACGCAGATATTGCAACCGATGCAACTTCCCGTATCTATTTTGGGTTGAGAGGCCGAATGTAGTTCCAGTTTTCCGGCTACGCTGGCACAGCCCATGCCTAAATTCTTTAAAGCTCCGCCAAAACCGGCTTGTTCGTGCCCTTTAAAGTGATTCATGCTAATGATAATATCCGCATCGGCTATGGCAGTACCAATCTTGGGGGCGGCACAGTACTCACCGTTCAAGGGAATTTCCCGGCAATCCGTACCTTTCAATCCATCTCCGATAATGACCTGGCATTGGGCAGATATAGGATTATAACCGTTTTCCATTGCGCTTTGCAGGTGATCGACGGCGTTGGCACGACGGCCTGAATATAGTGTGTTACAGTCCGTCAAGAAAGGTTTTGCACCATTGTTGCGCAATAGGTTTGCCATGCGAGCCGCATAGTTCGGACGAAGATAAGCAAGGTTTCCCGGCTCACCGAAGTGAATCTTGATAGCGACAAAACTGTCTTTTAAGGGTAGCTGTTCAATACCTGCCCGCTTTACCAGACGCTCCATCTTATCCAGAAGATTGGAAGTAGGAGAGGTACGCAGGTCTGTGTAGTAGACTTTTGATGTTTCCATATTACCTATTTATAGTTATAATATGTGTAAAAATAAGAGATATTATCCATATAAATAGGTATGGAAACAAAAAAAGTAGCGAAGTTCTTTCGCTACTTTAATTTGGCATTATCCTAACGGATCATCCTCTATACCACCGTCACCTCCTTGGTTGCCGCCGTTACCGTTACCACCGGAACTGCTTCCATCCGTATAATCTGTATCGATGGGAATGGCGCGGGTTACGCTCATTTCTCCCAAAGTACGTTGGAAAATCTTCCCCGGAGTGAATACAATACGTTTACGTACTATATTGCTTGCCGTAACGCCTTCTGCGGTATCCGCGCTTTTGGCCTTAATGGTGGGGCGAAAGATGCCGAACTCTCCCAATTGAACACTTTTTCCGTCATCAATATCCTCCGCCATCATATCAACCAGACCGCTGACTACCAAGTCTACCACTTTTCGATGGACTCCGCAAAGTCGGCTGACCTTTGCACACGTTTTACTAAAACTCATCTGTCCCGAACGTACAGATTTTGCTACATACTTCTCAGTCTTTGTGTCGTCAAAGCCAAACACTCTCTTGGTCACTACATACTCTAAAGCCATAATAGTTAAAGTTTAATAGGTTAAAAAAATAAGGTTTACTGTTGTCATTTGTTTCAGATGACTTTGCAAAGGTACTATATGACACAAGGGGGATTGTCCCCTTTGAGTACCTTTAAACAGATAATTCTGATAAAAATCTTAAGACATATTCCTATTTAATTAAAATTCAATGTTTTAGAAATGATGATTTTATTAATCTATACTGAATTTACCAGATGTTTTTGTGAATTCTCTCTTCTACCCGAATATCTTTCTGCTTGCATATATGTGCATTTTCAGCTGCATAACCGATAGCAAGGAAACAGGTGAATTCATATCCAACGGGAGCATTAACGAGATGTTTCACGTACTCCGGTTCATTGCCGATGGGAATACGGAAAGCACATGCCAGTCCTTCTGCAGTTGCGGCTAACAGAATGTTCTCTACAGCTGCCCAAGCCGAAGCGAAATAGTTCAAAGAACTTTGGTCTGTCGGCTTGCATAAAGGATAATCCTTCTGTTTGAAAAACGGCAGGATAAGACAATTGCTTTGGATTAGCATACGTTGTTGTTTGGGCAATGCATCGGTAAACATGGCATGTTCGTCCTTATCCATGATGCTTGCGGTGGCTTCAAGCCCAGTTTGTTGGATGTTTTTGGTATTTTCTGCCACAGGTGCTATCAATCGGGTGATGTTTTCCTGCCCTCTTACAACAATAAACTCAAACTGCCGCAAATGGTCGTTGGTCGGAGCTTTAAATGCAGCAGACAATACCTTTACCAACACTTCATCCGTTACTTCCTTATTGGAAAAGTCGCGGATGGTTCTTCTTTTCTCTAATACTTGATAGAAATCCATAACAATACATTTTAATAGTTATACTTGTTGTTTTCGGCAGCAAAGTTATGCCGCTTTCTTGTTGTATATTTGTGGTATTGTTTCGTATAATTGTCGTATATTTGCATTAAACCATTTTGCATACAATTATGGAAGATATGATTACTCCCTATGAGCTGCCCGAAGTAGAGAACCACTCATTCTTTTTTATAGACCAACGAATTGAGGCTCATATAGAAGCCAAACTGCATCAGCATGATGCATGGGAGCTATATTATGTGTTACATGGACATGGCACCCGAATGGCAGGTGATACGTTACAACCTTTTTCGGCAGGTGATGTAGCATTGATACCACCATCTATGCATCATTACTGGGAATATACACCTTCATCGACAGACACTGACGGGTGTATTCATTACCTGATGGTTGCTTTCAGTCATACCTTTGTACTGAAATGCATAGAAGTGTTTCCCGAATTGAGAAATCGTTTGGCAGGTCTTACATTTCCTGTTAATGCATTAAAGTTTGGCTTGGAAAGTTCTCGAATCATTCGCAAAATATTATTGGAAATGAACGATATGGACGAATTGGAACGATTGTGCGAGATGTTTCGCTTGCTACCTGTCATATTCACTTCATCCGATCATACTTTTGCAGGTAAACCTATGAATATAGATCGGGATGTGAGACGCATGCAGCAAATTTGCACCTATGTGATGGCCCATTATGTCCATGCTATCTCTTTAGACGATATTGCCGCAGAAGTAGGCATGAACCGTTCTGCATTTTGCTCATACTTCAAACGATGCAAGGGAATGACATTCTCACAATTTGTGACCCAGTATCGCCTGAATACGGCTTGCGAGCTCCTAAAACACTCACAAAAACAAGTGTCGGAAATCTGTTTTGCAGTAGGATTTAATGATGTACCACATTTTAATCGGATTTTTAAAAAATTGAAAGGGGTAACACCACAAGAATATAGAAAAAAGTTTTGACTAACGGACATATTCGGACAAAGCAGAGTGAATTACTTGGAATAGTGTTTATTAATGAAAACAAATATATTACCTTTGTATGGTTAAGTAAATACTAGTACTCACCAGATATTGAAGAATCAGATGAATAGCAATTATAAAGTTGGGGATTTAATTTATGATGCGAATATTTATGATGGAATGAATACCCATATAGATGATTTGCTATTTTACAAGCGATGGCTGCCTAAAAACAAGTCTGCCTGTATACTTGAACTTTGTTGCGGTACAGGCAGACTTACTATTCCGATAGCACAGGAAGGATATGATATCAGCGGGGTAGACTACACTGCTTCTATGCTTGAACAAGCGAAAGTAAAAGCTGCTGGAGCAGGATTAGAAATAGAATTTATTGAGGCTGACATCAGAACTCTCGATTTACAGAAGAAATACGACCTTGTCTTTATTCCTTTCAATTCGATCCATCATTTATATCAAAATGAAGATTTGTTTAAAGCATTACGTGTGGTTAAAAATCATCTCAAAGCAGGAGGCATATTTTTGTTAGATTGTTTTAATCCCAATATCCAATACATTGTAGAACATGAAAAAGAACTCATAGAAATTGCTGAATATACCACCAAAGATGGGAGAGAAGTATTGATAAAGCAGATCATGCGATACGAGAGCAAAACTCAGATAAATCGCATAGAATGGCACTATTTCATTAATGGTGAGTTTGATTCGGTTCAGAATTTGGATATGAGGCTATTCTTTCCTCAAGAGTTAGATTCATACCTGGAATGGAACGGTTTTGAAATTCTTCATAAGTTTGGCAGTTTTGAAGAAGAAGCATTTTGTGATCATTCGGAAAAACAGATATTTGTTTGCCAATGAGCTATTGCTGACTGATGGAGGTATTCTCATTTTTGATGTTTTCTCGGAAGGGATTATTGATGACAGACAGGAAAGCCGGGATTGGGATATGCCCCTTGCGGTGGGTTCTGGAATGAAAGTGAATATTTACTTCTAAGCCAGACATTCCATTATCCGGAGAACAAAGTTTTTGCATATCAATATAACCTGATACTTGAAGACACAGCCAAACATTTCATCATTTGGGAAAGGTATTATTCGGAGGAAGAAATAACAAGTATATTGAGAAAGGTAGGATTTCGTAAAATATCTATTTATAAAGAACTACTCGGCAAGAATGATTTTACATCGAGTAGTGAATTTTTTATAGTAGCAGAAAAGTGAGTAGCGAAAGAACTTCACTACTCACTTTTTCACTCTGACAAGGAGATTTATCCTAATGGATTTTCATCCAAACCGCCGTCACCACCTTGGTTGCCACCGCCCTGATTTCCGCCACTGCCGTTACCACCGGAACTACTTCCGTCCGTATAATCCGTATCAACGGGAATAGAACGTGTCACGCTCATTTCTCCCAAAGTACGTTGGAAAATCTTTCCCGGAGTAAATACAATACGCTTGCGCACTATATTACTTGCCGTTACACCTTCCGCTGTATCCGCACTTTTAGCCTTAATGGTGGGGCGGAAAATGCCGAATTCTCCTAATTGAACACTTTTTCCGTCATCAATATCCTCCGCCATCATATCAACCAGACCGCTGACTACTAAATCTACTACCTTTCGGTGGATTCCGCAAAGTCGACTAACCTTTGCACAGGTTTTACTAAAACTCATCTGTCCCGAACGTACAGATTTCGCTACATACTTCTCTGTCTTTGTGTCGTCAAAGCCAAACACTCTTTTGGTCACTACATACTCTAAAGCCATAATAATTAAAGTTTAATTGGTTAAAAAAAATAGGGTTTACTTGCCATCATTTATTTCTGATGACATTGCAAAGATAGGATGTAGTGCGGGAAGTATTGTGCTCTTTTGATACCTTGGAGTGGGTTTTTCTGAGAAAAGTTGTAAATGGATGATTTAAAGCGCTTTGTGAAAATCGATAGAACTTGCTCTTTCTTATTATTTTTAAAGATAAGAGCAAGATTCTTTTCTTTGTTATCAATTGATTCCAAAACTATACTTAAATCATAAGCTTTTTCAGAAAGTAGAAATATTCTGCGGCTTTTGTCATGCCATTTTAAGAATTACACCTTCAATATATAATGGCTTATTCTCCCAAGCGGAAATCGCTAACATTATCGTGAGACAAAGAAATTTCTTCAAAACGACTTGTGCAGCTGCCTTTTTGAGGACATTGGCTGCTGATGCCCAAATAAATGTTCTTTGGATAATAATTCTTGTATAGACGAACCATGTTCCATCTTTTCTTGTCGATGGAATAATAGCTGGCAATGGTTTTTGTATCAGATGAAATTTTCAGGTAAACAGATGAAACATCTAATTTGTCATGATTATTGTCATCGGATGTTCCTTGTGTTCTTACTGTAACAATACGGTGGTTACCGTATTCATCCTGTTCAAATGCCAGTTTCTGCCAAAGTGAATCACAAGAATATACAAAAAGGTCGGCTGCATTATACAATCCCTCTGTTGTAAACTCCGGAGTAACCTTGGCTATTAACGTAAAAGGTTTCGTGTTCTCAACGGGGACAAGCAGAATAGGAAGCGTTGTATTTGACAGTTTTCCATTCGGGTCACTGAAGAAATCCAGTCCTTCGGCACAATGGAATTCCAATGCGCCATCATCAAGCAGTTTCACGCAATTTTCAGCTCCATTGATGGCATTAGTGAAAGTGATGTTTCCCGCACTGATTTTGCAATCTGTAACTTTGTTCATAACTGTTTCGTTCATTGTTTGTTGAGACTCATCTTGCTTGGCAGAATTGTTAGATTGGCAAGAAGCCAATATGATGCTTCCTGCAAGAATTACTTGACAAATAGTATTACTTTTCATTGCTTAATAGATTATGAATGATTAATTTTTTGCAAAAATAGTCTGTTTCGGCCATTCACACAATGGTGAAAAATAACCAAATTCATAACGGGACAATAAACTGGTTTGGGAAAGCATCACGAATTAGTGATATACAGCACATCGATCATTCTGATTACACGAAAAGTCCGGTTGGTTGAGGAACAATTAGCTTATGGGGATGTTTTTAATCTTATACTATAGAATTAATTCTATAAGTATCCTGAAGTTTTTTAGCTCTAAGGAAAAGTATAATAATATTATAACATTTTACAGCATTATGAATTTAGACGAAGTCCTCCATTATCGTCGCTCTGTGCGAGCGTATGATAGAACAAAACTGATAGATCCGGAAAGAATAAAACATTGTCTGGAATTGGCAACATTAGCTCCCAACAGCTCGGATATGCAGTTGTGGGAGTTTTATCATATCACTCAGCCCGAATTGCTGGCAAAGGTTTCAAGAGCTTGTCTCGATCAGAAAGCCACTTCTACAGCTTCACAAATAGTTGTTTTCGTGGTGCGGCGTGATTGGTACAGGAAACATGCGCGGTTTGTGCTTGATTTTGAACGGGAGAATATCCGGCGTTACAGTCCGAAAGAGCGTCAGACCAAACGCATCAAAGACCGGGAATTATACTATGGCAAATTGATGCCGTTTGTTTATGCCCGTTTCTTTGGAATCTTGGGGTTATTCAGAAAACTGCTGGTTAACATCATTAGTATTTTTCGCCCGATGATGCTCGAAGTCTCTGAAAATGATATGCGTGTGACTGCCCATAAATCTTGTGCACTTGCTGCCCAAACGTTTATGATTGCTATGGCAAATGAAGGGTATGACACTTGTCCTCTGGAAGGTTTAGATAGCCGTCGGCTAAAAAGGATGCTGAAATTGCCTCATGGTGCTGAGATAAATATGGTTATTCCCTGTGGAATACGGGATGGTAATAAAGGAATCTGGGGAGAACGGTGCAGAGTACCATTTGATGAAGTTTATCGTAGAATTTAAAGTCGTTTTTTGATTATCAGTTCATGCTATATGTTAGGTATTGTGAAAATGTAAAGTTCGTTTGTACTAAGTGAAATAAAACATACTATAGTCTCAAATATAGACAAATTATAGGCGTTTTTCTGCCTTGTTCAGCTTCCTGTTATTCGTTTTTAAAGAATAACGGGAACGTTTTTAAAGAATGTGTTCAACGTTTATTAAAAACGTAAAAAGCCTCTTTTAGACCTAAATTTGATAAATATCAACAAAAAAGGCGGTGATTCTTATGAAGAATTACCGCCTTTCCTATTTATTGTCTATTATTATTCTGGGAATGGATCGCCCAGATTCTCTATTATCAGTCCGTATTGCTTGGGGGAGAGCCAGCGATGATTATAAGGCTGATAGCCCGTTTCAACTAAAGCAGTCGCCAGATTTGTACACCTTTTAATGCTTCGTTGTAAAGATCTTACCGCATTTTTCGGAGTGGAACAACCGGGGAAATACATACCGGCCAATTCGGAGAAAGAAAGAATCAGTTTTGCCATTTGCTAAGGTTTTAGGTTTAATATTAAAATTCAGTTTTTTAAAGCTCTACAAAGATACTACATCAGAAAGGCGAAGTCAAGTATTTGGGTTGGTTTTTCCGACTTTTATTTTTTCTTTTTTTATTCTTCTCATTTTTCTAAGATAACATCTTGTATATTCGTTTTTTATAAATTTGCCCAACTTACAACATAACAAAAAACAATATGCGACACTCTTGTATTTCCTTTCTCAGCATCTCTCTTTTTCTTCTCACGGCTTGTTCCGGAGAAAAAGGTTCACATGATCAGGTTTCTACAGTCAGTATTGATAAAGGCGTCGAACACTTTGATGCGGACTACACTTCGGCACAATATCAATCTCTTTTCAAGAATCCGAAAACGATCCGGCTGGAAACGAATGATAAATGCCTGTTGAGTGCTAATGCGTACCTGCTTAATGTGACTCCAAAGTACATAGTTATCGGAGATAAGACGAGTTTTTATTTCTTTAATGCCGAAAACGGTTCTTTCCTTTCGATGCTGAATCGGTGACGGGCTTTTCAGGTGGCTACATCGTGCCCAGATTCAGAGCCGGAAACGACCAAGTGTGTATCGTGATTAATGATACGTTGTATGCCAGCAGAAAGGAAAAACTCATTCCCGCTGTAGCCATTAATCAGGGCAAACTAAAGATGCCGACAGATTTGAATGGTGATCTTGAAGGTATGCTTACGGAAGGGAAATATTGTATCAAGGCGGAAAATGCTTTATTGGTGAATGACCTGTTGTTTTATGATTTCTTCTGGAATGAGAGCAGGCATTATACACTATGGGATACAAATAGCGGGGAATTGTTGACTCATTCGGAAAAAGGATACGCCATGCCTTATAATGAGAAAGCAATTGTAAATACTCCCGTTTCCCTTATCCGGAACAACAAGGCATATACATTGCTTTCTGCTGATAAGTTGGCTCAATATGGTTTAGCTAATGAGGCGGATGACTCAAATCCTACATTGCTCTGTGTAGATTTAGGAAACTAAAATATAGTGTCCAGCAAGCCCAACCAATGTTCCCAATAATACGGCATTGAATGCTATTATTGGCAAAGATTTCTTATCCGAATGTCCTACTTGAATAAGCATCGGGATAGTTAGTGCCAAGCCTACAACGCCTCCTTCCAGCCACCAGGGAATATGAGGTATGTCTACATTGAGAATAATAATTGAAACGAAAAAGTAATGGAAAAACGCCGAAACGGTGGAGTAGCGGGGAAGTTTCTGCATAATCATAGGAATGATGTCTATGACTCCGGCAACCAATCCGATAATTGCCGAGAAAAGTAATTTGTCCATGTCAGATATTATTTAGTTAATGATGAAAAATCATCTGTTTTAAGCAAATTGAAAAGATATTCTTTGGCTTGCTGTTTAGAAGAATGTCTGAGTAAGTTTGAATACAGAGCTGTCGCGGCATCAATGTTTTCCATGGCAGACTTCGATGTGGAGATTCTCTCCAGTATCAATGATGATGAGTAAGGCAGGGCAGGATCGATACGGCGTTGACTGAGGGCATAATTTACCCGGTTCCTGCAGTTGCATTTCTTGCCTCCTGCATGCTCGCAATATTCTGACAGGAAAGTACTCATTACTTTTCTGGAGCGTGACAGCCGTTGCCTGAAGTTGTCAGCCGACAATCCTGTAATCTCACTTCCCAGTCGGCTGTCTACATCAAACATGGTTCCCAAAATGAAGATTAACCTGTCGAATGGATTTAAGCATTGAAGCAAAACGTTGGTGCATGACAGTTTTAGCTCTTCCGAGAAAATCTTTTTCTCAGCCGGATTCGTTTGGTCAACTGAAGAGGCGACATATCTGTCTATATCACTCCCGAAGATTTCAAAAGACAAAGGATGATTTACGAAGTCTTTATTCTTCTCATTGATTAAATGGTTTACGGCTATTTTATACACCCATGTCGAAAATAAACTTTTTCCTTTATAAGAAGAAAGGCTTGTGATGACCTTTATCAGAATGTCTTGCTTTGCGTCTTCAGCATCTTCAATCCGCCCGAGCATGCGCAATGACAAATTAAACACCGGGCCTTCAATATTTTCAATGATTGCTCCTAATGCCTCTTTAGAGCCATTTATCGCTTGGTCCACATGATAGATTTCTATTTCCATGATTTCTGTTTTATATATTTAGACATGGGCCGAAGAGGATTGTGACAGTCATTTGTGTTTTTAACATTAAAAAAATGCAGAGACTATTCTTTTTATCGGATAATCTCTGCAATACCAGATATATGCTTTACACTCAGTGGAGTTTTATAGTATGATTATAACAAATAGAATATACCATACATCATTACGAAATTAAATCCCGAATGTGCCGCAATTGCTCCCCAAAGTGAATCACAATACAGCTTACATCTGAAAAACACCTGGCTGACTATAAACATTGAAAACACCCAAAGCAAGGCAGGAATCGGTAAGAAGCACCATGTTCCCAGTGTATAAACGATCCCGAAATGGGCTACATGCGTTAATGCAAAAGCCAGTGAATCAAAGTATGAAGCCTTTGTCTCTCCGAACTTAGGGACAAAGCACCCGTGAATAATGCCTCGATACAGGAATTCTTCGCCTATCGGACTAAATATCATGCTTGGAATAACAGCGATTGTGAAGTACAGTAATTTATCATCTCCTGTTATACCACTGCTGGGATTATTTCCCCCGATATATACAAATGCGTTTTCGATAGATTGTCCATACAGAAAAGAAAATAAACCAAATATGGCCAAGCAAATAACTCCGCCAGACAGGAAAGAAACTCCTATTCTCCACCAATGCACGGGACGTTTAAGCCCTATGCCTTTCCGACCATACTTTGTAAGAAGAATGAACGGGATAATCCACATACTTAAAAATACGAACATGACAGTGCCGTAACTTCTGTCCACATAAGATTGTAGCACGATTATAAAACGGGGTATTCCGAATAACAATATGAGAAATACGCCTAATTTCCAATTAAACTGAAAATGATTGCCCCAGAATTTCTTTAGATACCGATCCATAGCAGTAGAATTTATAGATTACACTTCTTTTGAAAGAATGCTCGTAAAATTACAAAATAAATCGAAAGGACAATCTGCTTTTACATTTTACATGCCCACCTTTTCTTTTATCCGTAATATTGGTTATATATTCCGTAATTTATATACCTGCATACTGGATAATACTCCGTAATTTTGTATCATTGCAATATGCTTCCCGAATCGAAGCGTTTGCTACGGAAAAGTAATCTATGTTTGAACTAAATAATATATCGTATGAAAAGACTTACATTCTTTATGGTAGCGATTATGGCGTTATGTTTGACGGCAATCGCACAGAAACAAAGTTCTAAGACATTGGTTGCCTATTTCTCGGCAACGGGAACAACAGAAAAAGCAGCCAAGGTAGTTGCTGAAGTCACAGGTGGCACTCTCTACGAAATACAGCCTGCGAAGAAGTACACCTCTGCCGATCTGGATTGGCACGACAAGTCCTCACGCAGCAGTGTGGAGATGGCGGATGCCAAATCACGTCCTGCCTTAAGCTCCAAAGCGGCGAACCTGGCGGACTATGATACTGTTTATATTGGTTTTCCCATCTGGTGGAATTTAGCTCCGAGAATCATCAATACTTTTATAGAAAGTGGTGATTTTTCAGGTAAGACAGTGATTCTGTTTGCCACATCGGGCGGAAGCAGCATCTCCAATTCCGAAAAAGAGTTGCAGAAGACTTATTCTAACCTAAAGTGGCAGAAAGGCAAACTGCTGAACGGTGCAACCAAAGAAGACATTAAACAATGGACTAAAAAATAAATTAGTATGAGAAAGAATTACGGAGCAAAACCCTTTTCCTATCCGCAGCCGGTGTTTATCATCGCTGCTTATGATGAAAATGGACTCCCAAACGCTATGAATGCGGCTTGGGGCGGTATCAGTGAAATGAAAGAGATCAGTATTTGCATCAGCGAAGGACACAAGACCACTGCGAATATCCTGAAACGCAAAGCATTTACAGTAAGTATGGCAGAAGTGGGGCAAGTTGTTGCCTGCGATTACGTAGGTATCGTTTCCGGCAATAAGGTAACGGACAAATTCGCCCGTGCAGGTTTCCATGCCACCCGTTCGGAGTTCGTGGATGCCCCGCTGATTGACGAACTGTCCGTAGCGGTGGAGTGCAAACTGAAAGATTACAATCCCGAAACCTGCATCTTGCGTGGAGAGATCGTAAATGTAAGTGTAGACGAGCGTGTACTTGATGAAAATGGAAAAGTAGATGCTTCCAAAGTAGCTCCCATCATCTTCGATCCGTTTAACAACGACTATCTGAAGGTGGGCGAAAAGGTGGGTAAGGCTTTTTCGGATGGTAAGGCGTTGAAATGATTCTAAAATCAGGTCTTCACAAAAAAATATTCCTCAAAGTATAGCTTAAATACTTTGAGGAATACAGATCAATGATACATTGTGATAGTTCTGTTAAACTACTTCATTATCAATTTGTTTAATCACCCTACAAGGATTTCCCACAGCTACGCAATTATCAGGAATAGAGTGGGTTACTATACTGCCGGCACCTATGACACTGTTTTTCCCAATTGTCACTCCCGGTAGGATTATCGCACCACCGCCAATCCACGCTCCATCATTTATTCTCACGGGGAGTGCATAGGTTTTGCAAATACCTTCTCCTGCTTCCCAATCCGCCACAACTCTTTCTTGCAATTTGGTAGAGTGGGTGGCTGTGTATATCTGTACATTGGACGCTATCAACACATTGTCGCCTATCTCGATGATATTGTTGTCTACAAACGTACAGTTCATGTTGATGATAACCTGATCACCGATGAAAATGTGCTTCCCGTATTCGCAATGGAAATCAATATCGATGTGAACATGTTCTCCCATTTTGCCGAACAAATCATGAAAAATTCGCTTTCTCTGTTCCGTGTCGGCATAATCCGTTTCATTTAGTTGTTTCAATAATCTTTTAGCATTCAGCGTCATATCTGCCAATACTTTGTCACCGCCGTTGAACGGTTCTCCGGCTAAGCACTTTTCCAATTCTGTTTTCATATATTGAGATCTACTAATTTTTAGAGCATTCAGGTCATTACGAAGATGACTTATTCACCACATTAATGTGATAAAGATAAGGATAAAAAACGGAAATATGAACAACTATACTTTTCAAATACCAGATTAAAAACAACCATTAATGATTATTTATCCAACCACTCTTTCAAAGCAGAAGCTCGTTCTCTGCTTACAATAATCTCTGTATCAGGATATTTTTTCATATGTATTTTTAATCTGGAGTTAAAGTAGTTGCTTACATTCCGTATGCTGTCAATGTGCAAAAGATATTGCCTGTTTGCCCTGAAAAAAATATCGGGATTGAGCTGGCTTTCCAGTTCATCCAATGAATAAGATATGTTCATGGATGCTCCATCGTTCAGGAATATAAGCGTCGTCCGTTCTTTCAAGGCGATATGGCTGATGTTTTTCACTTGTACGGAGATGTACCCATCCCGGTAGGGCAACAGGAAACGCTCGCGATAACGGTAATTATTGCGGTACATATATTCCACTAACCGACGCATATCTTCTCCATGCGTGTCGGACAAAGTCCGGCGACGCACCTTATTGATGGCTTCAGCCAATTCTTCGGAATTAATGGGTTTGAGCAGGTAGTCGAAGCTGTTATATTTAAAAGCTTGGATTGCATATTCATCCTTAATTCCGCAACACTATTATAAAATATTTTTTTTAAGTACCTGAGCAAC
>ERZ834382.147-NODE-147-length-107340-cov-14.252030_pt1 | contig 107340 bp, 110 predicted proteins | sample MGYA00519692_ERZ834382 | MGnify/ENA primary metagenome ERZ834382 (study PRJEB31850, sample SAMEA3708751) | human gut metagenome | biome: human gut; feature: human-associated habitat; material: faeces | place: China | collected 2014 ...
TCTGCTGTGCATAATTCTGAATTTTAAGTTGTTGTTTTTATTTCCCTTTTCTTGAAGCCTTTCGGCCTTCTTGTCAGGGAATGATTTTTATGCAGGACAGACAGCGAGCATAGGACGAACAAGACAAGTAAACAGTGGACAGGATAAAGCGGAATACCCAAATCTATGATTTGCGGAAGGCTGCCGTGAATATCCTTGAACCGTTAGCATAGCGGTACTTGGCGACCGTCCGTCGCTGTACCTTCGCATATAAAATCTCTCCGACAAGAAAGTGCCGGCAGGTAGGAAATCATATATTTCTTACAAGAGGAATAACCTGGCCGAATATAAATGGGTATGCGCCTCCAGCGCAGTTTTGTAAAACAGGCGGTCTATAAAAGCATAGAAAAGACTCCCGAACAAATAATGCTCGGGAATCATTTGCTGATGTCGGATTGAATTAGTTTACTATTTGAAATTCATGCAGGTAGCAGAAGGCATCTTCGCTCTTGCTTTGCCAGCGTTCGTCAAGTGCCTTGACATCCTCTGCCGATTTTATCGACTCTCCGCATTTTTCTTCAAGCCAAGCGAACGCATCTTCTTTGGTCTTGAAATATTCACTGAGATACTCTTCCTCTGGGGAACATGCGTCCAAGAAGAACCTGTCACTGAAATATGTACCAAATTCATCGTTTGTCTCATATACTCCCATGCCTGGCTCTTCCGCCTGAAAGTAATAGCGAAGATTGGGGAATGCTTCCCTCACAAGGTCAAATGTCTCACTGCATGGGGCCCACGCTGTTTCTGTGGAAAACTTCAATACATCACCGTCCATTTCAAGTTCGTTCCAAGAGCCACGGCAACGTACATCGTTCCAATCCTTACCCAAAGCATCCACGAGACATCCCAGCCAAGTAGTCCCAAATCCGTTTTCTACTGAAGGTGTCTTACGTTTTTCCAGTCCTTTCATCAACTCATACAGTTGCTTCACTTCTTTTGCGTCGCCATCTATCACATACGCAGTACTGCACCAATTCGGCATAATCGTAATAATTTAATTGTTGAACATTGTTTTTGTTTTCCCTCTTATCGAAGCTCTTCCGGCTTCTTGTCGGGGAATGATTTTTATGCAGGACAGACAGCGAGCATAGGACGAACAAGACAAGTAAACAGTGACAGGATAAAGCGGAATACCCAAATCTTCGATTTGTGGAAGGCTGCCGTGAAGATCCGGGAGCCGTTAGCACAGCGGTACTTGGCGACCGTCCGTCGCTGTACCTTTGCATATGAAATCTCTCCGGCAAGGAAAGCCGGTGATGAGAGAGAATATCAATTTATTGAATATAGAAATGGGTATAAAAATGGCATTATCATGCTATTCATGATATAACAGAACGCGTTCTGACAAAAGAATGATATATTTCAATATCTTTGCCAACGTATTGTATTATATAAATGTATTGTAATATGGAAAATTCATTTGCTCAGATCAGCGAATTGTTCGCTCAGTTTTCAGAGAATACCAAACTTCAGATTGAAAAAGGCAATAAGGCAGCAGGAATGCGTGCCCGTAAAGCGTCACTTGAACTTGAAAAGCTTCTGAAACAGTTCAGAAAAGAATCACTGGAAGCCTCCAAATGATTCCTTTCGGAATACGTACATACCAGGTATCAAGTAAAAAGCCTCTGCGCTTCACAGCGGAGAGGCTTTTGGTTAATAATAGATTCTCTATGGCTAAAACAGTTCAACTTTCGTGTGTCTGTTGGCTTCTGTCGGCAGATAGTCGGCAATTCCACCTCTGCTGATTTTTGTGATCCTTTCTGCAGGAATGCCGCGCTGTTTCAGTTCCGAAACGATAAAGTCCGCTCTTGACTGGCTCAATGAATCATTAATGCTGGATGTCCCTGTAGAACTGTCCGCAGCCCCGGTAACTCTTACATGCAAGTCATATTTCTTTGCGACCCTTGCCAATTCATCCAGATTGAGTTTCTGTGAAACATCTGTCAGGCGGGCCGTGTTAAGAGTGAAAAAGAAATATACAGGAGCTCCGATACAGCTATCCGAGACATGATTCACAACCATGGGATTGTGCCCTTCAGCCATTATGAATTTATTCGATACCAGGGAATCCGGATTCTGTTTGTCCTTGTTGTTATTGTTGTTATGGTTGTTATGAATGAATGCCGTATCGAGAGGGGATATTCCGTCCCAATGTCTGTGTTTCAGTCTTGCACGCAATGAGTTCAACCCACTATAATTGTTTACAGGATATCCTTGTTGTCCATTCTTCTCATCTTCCAGCAAGTGCCCGTAGGTATCAAGCAGACCTTCGATTTCCAGAATCTTCTTCAGTTCAGCAAGCGTTCGTTTGTCGCGGTCATGTTGTCCGGCATAGCGGCTGTTCTTCTCGGACAAGGCACGGGAATAATCGATGAGCCGTTCATTCCTGTGGATGTAATGCGTGACATCAGCAGCTCGTTTCCAACCTATTTTCCCGAGATGGAAGGTGAATCCGGCTGTCAGTGATACCATATGATCACCCAGGCGGTTTGTTCGGCCATAGCCATCAAATTTTTGTGAGGTTGTTGTCCCCGAGAACTCCAGTACTGCACTTACCCGTTTTGAAATCCGATATTGTCCCTGAATACCGTATGAGAAGGCGAAAGGAGAAGTCTTGTTGGAGGAATTGTGTATCAGTCCGACTCCGACAAATGGGGCAAGTCCCCAGCGTGTCTGCTCCTGTCCGGAATACCGATAACCAAGCAGGTTCCATAGCAGGTCTGCATGGACGCTATGGTAATTTTTCGTGGATAACCCGGCATCTTTGAATTGCAAACCGCTGTAATGTATGCGGGCGCCAACGGCAGGAGTAAACCATTTTCCGACGGCAAGGTTGTACGAGGGTTTCACACGTCCGAACAGATCTTCGCAGCCAAGAGGCGTTCCGAGAAAAGCGGTTGCACCTCCGGTGACACTGACAAACCAATTGCCACTCCCGGTCCTTGGCACTACCACACCGTCAAGATAGACCGGTTGGAGGGGTTGGAACAGTTCTGTGGCATCATGGAAGAACTCATGTTGTACAGTATCTCTTTCTGTATATCGTGAATTTGCCTGTACCTGCACGGAGCAGAGAACGGCAAAGATAAGAATGATTTGTTTTGTCATATTCAAATGATTTTTATTTGTTATAACTTTGATTATAATACATTTCTGCCATTTATCGTTTGGCTTTTTTGCCACTGGAAGGACGCATCATGCGACTTGCCATCTTCATGCACCGGAGAGCCCAGGCACGGTTGTCCTCGTCTTCATCACGTCCCCACTTGAGGTCATTTCCGCCACCTCCGCCGCCATGTGTTTCGGCAAATGTTGTGGCATCATCGATCATTCCAAGAAACAGCATTGTCGCACAGCGCATGACTTCCGTCCCCCGTTCCGCCACGGAACACAGGAGCGTGTCATCGAACTGTTGCCGTTCGGAAGGCTTCATCTGTGCCGACATTTCCCGCCACTCATTGACCATATTCTCCAACATGGCATCCTTGAGCAGACTGTCCACTTTGGAATGGACATCACGCGAGTATTTGTATGCTTCTTCCTTCAGTTCTTCTGTCCGCTCCTGAATGGCATCCATATTTTCCTTGAGCTCGGAAAGTTGTCGGTCAGCGGTCTGTAGCTTCTCCTGTTTGTCTGCCAATTTATTCTGGATAGCGGCCAGCTCATTTTCGAGCTTTTCTTTCTCGGCAGATAAAGTCTGTGCATCACCTTTCCGGGCTTCCATATCATTTTTGAGTGCCGACAATTGGGCTTCTTTTTCGGCCTGCTCCTTTTTCAAGTTTTCCACCATTGAAGTCAAGCCCTTGACCCTGCGCTCTGCCATCCGGATGTCCGAATGGAGAGAGGAAAGGACTTGCTGATGGCGGCTGATATTCTCTTCTATTGTAGAGCATTCCTCTGACAGCATACGACGGTATTCTTCTGTACTGCGATGCTTCTTTCCCGTTTCGGAAACACTTGAGCCTCTGGACATGCCCCATTTGCTATTGACTTCTGCATAAAAGTCCGTATGAAGCTGTTTCATGCGCTCGCTGAATTCATATTTGTCCTTACCGGCAAATATCTCCTTGTACGCAAACTTCCCATCTTTGATTGGCAGCAAAGTACAATGCACATGTGGATTCAACTCATCCAGATGTACAATGAATGCGGCAATATTCTGTTCACCATATCTGCCGCAGACAAATGAATAGACATCCTTTGCCCAACGTTCAATCTCACTCTTCCTTTTTATGTGTCTATTGTCCGCACCTTTTTCAAAATCGACTTCCTGCTTGCCAAATGCGAGTTCCTGCATCCGTGTGCGAGAGCCCCCAAAAATGATATTTACGACTGTACGGAATCTCGGTTCTTCCAAACCTTCATTGGGATCCTTTATGCCTCGTTTATGCAACAGTTCAGCCATTCGCTCAGGAATGCTCCGGCCTTTGTCGATAGGACGGATCTTACCTCCTGATACGACTTCAAAATTCAGGTGTTCACGTGTCGGGTCATAATTACCAAGGTCAGTTGCCCTTTTCCAACCTTTCTCTGTCCAATTGCGCATATGTTCATTACTCTGAGCCACTGTTATCCCTTTGGATACATGTACGTCAAGTACCTGTTTTGCATTTGCCATATTGTTTTCGTGTTGTTTTGTACAATCCATCATGTCCCAGCTTGCTGCTTGTTCGGACATGCCTCCCTGCGACGTTAGTCGGCAGGGGTATTAGGCTACCCACTCCCTCTGTTTCGTGGCATGTGGGCAAGCCCACTTGCCTCATAAAACTGGAAGGATGTCAGGACTGAGATAGGGATGGATTGTTCCTGGTTATACAATTCATTTTCGTTTCCCGGTTCAGTCCGACAATGTCTGGGCTTTTGCCGCAAGCGATAAAAAGGGAATACGGAACGATTTAAGGAGTTCTTTGTTCCTGTCCATATCAACACCTGCGCCGGATGTTTCGGGATTAAATACAAGCTCCGCAAGCTCTTTGGCGGTCTCGATAAACGCGCCCCATTCACCGCCGAGGTCAAGGGTGAAGAACTGCGACAGTTGTGAACTGTTATCGAATCTTGACTTACGCAACACACGCTGGAGTGCGGCATTGGCAATACACTCTAATATTGTTTCCCTTAGTTTTTCTTCCTGTCTGACGACTTCTGCCGATACCGTATCGGTGCCGTTGCCGGAAGCCTGAGAATTATCTTTACCGGCAATGGCGGCTAATGCCTGGCAAAGAGCCTGACCACATGAATGACCGGCATCCTCCGATGTCTTCTTGCCGATGACCCATTCGGACAATATACTGCCGATTCGTGTGGCAAAGTCCGGCTCATCCTGTTCAGTTCCGGCTATTGCATTTTTTCCAGACTGCACGGTCATGGTGATGATGACGCTTTTATTAAGTTTTGTGCGTTCAAGTAGCCCGAAAGATTCCAGAGCATCCAGAAAGGTTCGGACAGTGGCACGATGCCAATGCCAGAATTCCGCAAGATCGGAGATTGTCACATGACATTGGTTGGGAAGAAGTTTCCGCTCCACTTTTCTTACAAATGGAGAAACAAAACCTGCCATTGATCTGTCCAGCAGGTCCCAATACGCTTCCGTCTTCGTTTTACGGTCTCCGGCTTTCTCCTTCAGGAAATCGAACACCTTGACATCTGCCAATATAAAGGTCGTATTCTCTTGACTATTTTCCATTTTACTTTGTTTTAATGATTATTACAGTGCGGAGTTTCTGAAATGCTGCCTTTGTCCGCTTCAAAGACACCATCGCGTGATGATTATCGTGTTTCTTTTCGGATATCGTTTCAGGATGCGTTGTCGTTCCTTCAGCCTTTTCTTCATCATCGCATTCGGCTGTGACCGGAGCAGAGGGATAGAACAGGGCTGCCAAAAGAATATAGTACGCAGTTACGGTAGTAGTGTACAGATACGGTTCAAAGCAGCTGACCAATGTTATAGCACTGATGCCGGCAAACAGACCCATGGAATCATGCAAACGGCTCAGACACCTGTCCGCCAGCTTGAACGAGAACATAGCGGCACAGATAACGGTTGATACCAGGATGCCGAATTCACCAGCATGTCCACTTGCATAGACATAGTGGAAAAGCAGTAGCAGGAACAGAATCACCCGTGTATAAAGTTTGCGGGCTCTGATGTTTTGTTTCATGGAAGCGTGAAACTTTGCCATAAACCGGTATGGCTTTTTGTACAATATCAATGACAGTACAAGAGGGGGCACGCAAAAGATGAGTTGCAATATTTTCAGTAACATAAGTAATATGGTTTTTCGGGTACGTGTATAGGTGTTGCTCTGAGTTCCAAGTGGACAATATCATAAGTTGCCAAGCGGATAATGGTTTCGGCATCCACAGCCGTGAGGTTCATTGCAGCTTTTTTGATTCGCTGCTTGAATGACCGGTCCTGTTTGCGATAGATAGCCAAAGCTTTGTTCAGTTCATGTTCAGGGATGGCCCATGTGGTACCTTCGAGGTGTGTTCCGTTTGTCTTGAACGCCCGCAGGACCAAAGTTCGGGAGACAAGGTAGTCCGTCCTGTCACTTCTTGAGATGATATGTTCTTTATAGAGGTTGTCGTCTGCGACCTCTATCCATGTTCTGTGGGCATTGATCCAATAGACCATCTGCCTGTATAATGTATTTCTCATGATGATGTTGTTTTTATAAAAAGTCAATAAGTATGTCCTCCTTGTTCTTCTGGTATTTCAGCTTTCCGCTTTTAGAATGAAGTTGCAAGTCAAGGCAGAGATCCCCGTACATTTGTTCAAGTGAATCATATATGGTTACAAGGACGGTATGGACCTTGCCATCGGAATCAGTCTTCGCGTTCACCTTGAACATTTGGCCGAAAGATGGATTGGAGTAAGCGCATGTACTATGGCCGAACGGTTCGTCTTGCATAGGAATGTGATGATAAAGCACAATCAGTTCCATATCATCCTCCAGCATATCCATCACTTCTTCCAGGTCATAAGGATCATGCAATGGAAAAGTCAGCAGGACATAGTCACCGTAAAACTGCGGCTCCTCCATAGTGGTTACATCGAGCAGCTGTGGCAACTGAAGGGGGACAAACGTCATAAAGTCTTTCAGAAAGTGTCGTAGCATATTCATTTGATTTTATGTTTATAGCGTGTGAATGTAAATCTCCATAAGCATTCCGGGTAATTCATCCAGGCGGTTGTCTCCCGAGTTCAAGATTCGGCACAAAGTCTCAAATATGGCCGGTGTCTGTGCGGCAAACCGTTCAAGCTGTTCCTGGTCTTTGGAAGAAAGCATCGACAGGTGGAAACTGTCCATAGAAACGTATGGGCGCATAAGCATCCAGATATATGCGTAGGCTTGTGCTTTTGTTTGGACCTTTTGATTATGAATGTCATTGATGCAGGTTCCGGTATTAAGTATCAGTCTGCGATTGGTTCGCATGGCCAGGTAAACGAGGGCATCCTGGTGAGGTATCTCTTTACGTTCGGCGGCAAACAAAATCTGCAAACAGCATTTTTCCGTATCACGCGTTATATCGGAAATGTCTTCATCACCAATGCTGCACAGATATGGCAAGAACGCCCGAAAAATAGCATCCTCTTTTCCGATGAACTCTGTCATGTCATCTGTCCCGTGTATGCCATTTCGGAGAGTGTTGGCCAGCAAAGTACGATAATCCGAAATGATTTGCTTCCTGTCTCCCTTATGGATTGGGCGTTTATCTAATGACTCAAAGAATGGACGGATCTTTTCCACGGTCCGGATTAATCCATTGTCTTTGTCATTAGATGAAAGTTTTCTTTTCAATAGGAATAACTCCTGATAGGAACGTGGCCTTGACAAAGCCAGACGCGAGAACTCCACGCGTAGGGAATCATGTATGCCTTCGCATGTTTTACGAAGGTCTTGACCATGGATCCCAACCGTGTCCTGCCGGACATGGTTAAAAACGGAATCTCTTATGGCTTGCCATTGGCAAAGGTTTTCTGACAGCTCTTCAAATGAAATAGATTTCATCTTCCTTACTTCGAGCAGATAATTTCTGTATGTACCGGCAGGATCGCTTTCGGACTGTTCAGTCAATCCGCCATTACATGATGTGAACATGCATACCGTGATTGAAGCGGCAGCTATCATGTGTAAAAAACTTGATGCTTTAAGGTTCGTTTTTTGAATTTTCATACTATATGTTTTCGTACTATTTCACGCAAAACTATATATAATTTTCTATACTTAATACCATTGGAACTGTATTTTGTGCATTTTTCAATATCGTACTTAATAGTATGATTATCAATGAAAACAAGTGAAAGGAAAAAGGACGAAAAAATAAATAGTTCGATTTTTATAATGGTTTGATTTGGCCACTCAAATAAAACTTGTATATTTGCACTTGTTATCATTTGTATTGGATATTGACATGGCAAAAGTTGGTTATATATTTAAGGCAAATTCGTATGATGAATATGATGCGGACAAGGAATGGATGTGCCAGTACGGTTGTGTACAAGTGATAGAGGAATCAGTCCAGCACGAGACGCTCAGACCTCGCTGGAAACAGCTCATGACAAATCTTGAGAGAGGGGACGAACTGGTTGTCTCGAAATTCAGTAACGCCGTGCGCGGTTTGAGGGAGTTGGCCGCATTGATAGAGTTATGCCGGATCAAAGTGGTCCGCATTATTTCCATCCATGACAAGATTGACTCCCGTGGTGAATTGTTTCCGGACACGACGGCGGCGGAGGTGCTGACCATGTTCGGATCTCTTCCGGAAGAAGTGGCTGTATTACGCAAGTCATCTGACCGGGTGATACGCCTGCAACAGAGTATCAGTGTACCGGTGAAGACGAGCAAAATGTTGAGCAAGACCGAGCGGGATAAAATAGCTGTGGACATGTACAACAACGGTTATTCAGTCAATGAAATCATGGCGCATTGCAATGTCAAGAGCAAAAGTACTGTGTACCAAATTTTAGGCAAGTACAATGTGGCACTCAGCAGGAAACCTGGCCGCGTACCTGGAAATCGGAAATAGGAAGTCAAGGCAACCGATGCCATATTAGTGACGGATTTGCCTGTCAGTTTAAGTATATTTAGGGAAGCCTCTGACCCTTATTGGAAATTTGTAACGCTAAATATAAAAAAGGATATGGGAGAAATTATAGTCGTAGTATTGGTACTTTATGTCTTTTGCAAAATCGTGAAGGGCATATTCGGCGGATTCAGCAAAAGCAGCTTCCGTCATGATAAATAATCATTGCTGCCAACTGTTCACGCAAGGGAACAGTAAAAAAGGAAAACTAAAAGAGGAAAACTGCGTCATGAATAGCGTCCTCGTTATATCAATATAAGCCCCCCAAAGGTTTTGCTTGACTTTTAGGGGGCTTGGTGTCATTTATTCATTTCCTTTTTGTATTCCAAAATCTTGTCCATTGTCAGCCACTGCGGCTTTTCTCCTTCCTTGAAGCTGTCGTGCAACTTTATCATTAAATCGATTTGCCGTTCTTCATCACCTGCCCACAGGCGTTTGGGGTCTCTGCCTCCGTAATCCAAATAATACTCACAATCTGACTGCATCCTGGCTAACAGCATATATCTGAACCGTGCGTCTCGTTGCAATATATCATCAGCCGTTGTCCTTCCTGCTGTGCTTGGCTTGTTATTCGTGTTCATACTCAATTTACATTAACTTGTTATACAATCAGTCCGTTACGTCATAATAATAGCTTAACTCTTCGTCCTTCAGATTCTCAACCGCATACTGGTCTGCCTGTCTCCAGAGTGCATCATACAACGCCGCCACATTCGGTTTCGTTTTATAGTGCTGCCATATCTTGTGATTCAATACCAACACCAATTCCGTAAGGTACTTGCAGTTGCCTTTCCACTCTTCAAAGGCACGGTTGAAAGTGTCCTGAATAGCCGATAACCCGAAAATGTCGGCCGCTGAAAAATCTTCCCAAAAAGTAGTCTGTACGTTATACCCGTTCTCTGCCATAAATGCTCTGAATGTCATATCATTAAAATTTTTAATTGTTTTTATTTCCCTCTGATACATCCTGTATCGGAAGGTTGATTATTTTTCTGCCCACAAGATTGGCGGTCTGTCAGGCAAGGAGGATGCGAAAAATACTCTTTCCGACATGTCGGAAAGGAAGATTTTTCAGCAGCAAGCATAAGTGTTCCTTGACAGGACAAACAACCGGCAATCAAACTTTGCAGAATAAATAACCGGGCTTTCGAAATAGGCGTGTAGGGAATTTCAGGCATTGCAATAAAAGGGGAAAACGTGAAATACAAAAGGCTATATTACGGAAGGCTTCGAGCAAAACAAAAGCGGCCCGAAAGCCGCTTTGTCAGGAAAACAGGGATTACTTCTTGCCCTTTTTCGCTTCTTTTGCCGGTTTCGAAGGAACTTCTTCCTCCTTCTCGACAGCCGGGTAGAATTTGACTGCAACCGTCACGATGCGGTTGTGCTGCACTCCATCTTTGTCAGTCCATTCTTCAGGCTTGAAGTAGCCTTCCACGGTCAGCAGCGTACCTTTGGTAAGCTGGTCAAACGACCCGGAATTTTCATTCTTGCGCCACGCTTCAATGTTCATGAAAGCGGATATGCGCTTGGTTTCTTCGCCGATCTTCTCCTGGCGAGCAACAGCCAGAGGGAAACGTGCAACACTTGTGTTGGTGAATTGATAAACCTCGGCGTCTTTTGCGACATAACCGGTTACTGCGAAATTGTTCTCGTACTTTTTCATTTCGATTGCTTTTTGAAGTTAATAAATCAGTTTTACGGTGCATAAAAAGTAGGTGCAGTAAAGGGATGCACCAAGGATAACGTATAAATACTCTTTATTTTGGGGTTCTCCCAAACCGGAGGCTTGATAAAGGAAGATTTGTACTGTTACGCCATTGGTCAAGACCATGGGTCGCGCCCGGCTGCATACTAACTTTGCAACGAAAAACGATATGGCGACTTCAATAGAAAGCAGTCACGAAAAAGAAGAGGAAAAACAATTGGCAACTGGTTAAAGGAATAATACAGACGGACGGTGCTGTCAATGGGCACGAATCGGTTTCAACTCTCGGCTGGCATAGGAAGAAGAGCTTCTGGCGGGAAATAGCACCATGTCTCATGATTTGAAGCGGCAAGGATGATATGCCGTACTGGCAGTAAGCGTATAAACTGCGGCGTGGGAAAGGCCGTAAGACGAAGAATTGGCAAAGGGGTGCTGGCGTATCGGTGTTGCAGCCTTTATCCGGCAAGAGAAATGAGGGAAAAGAAGGCAAAATGAAAAAAGGGCTGAAGCCCGATTGGGAGACAAAGCGGAACGGGCGCGTTATGCGAGTTTCAGCTTCTATTTTATAAAGGGATATGGCGCAGCCAAAAGAGAATATAAATGGATAATCCTGCAAAAATCATTGTCCGTCCAATGGCCATCTGCGTCTCAATGAAGTTTTGGATATAAAAGGTTATTGCGGTAAATGAAGTTACGGGCTGGAACTGAATATTCAACTCCAGTCCGTATAGTACAGAGGCTCCATGTCAGAATTGGATCATCATGATGCGGTGTGGAAAGATTTTGTTTTTGTCGCTCGGTTTTCGTTGGCATATCCAAAGATGGTGTGCCCCATAGCCGAACGTGAAATACTCGTCAAGCCGGGTCTCTTTCTTTAGACTCTCCATGCTTGTGCGAAGTTCGTTTTCGTCTTTTGAAAAAAGAAGCGTGTTAATGATTCTGAAATATAAATTTGTCACTTCGCTGCAGTAAGGGCAAAAAGGGTGTTCAATCGTTACGTTCATAATTGTCTTCGTTTAGTGCATTAGTCATGATAGATTCTCCTTCCTGGTTGAAAATCTCAATAGTCGAGTAACCATCGTTTTCTTCGGGAAACAAAAGCTCGGAAGTATCACGCAAAGCCTCACTTCTTCCATGAGAAAGACGGCTGTCAATGATATTCGAAACATCTTTGCAACGCCAGGACCGGACGATTGCCTCTGCTTCCTCATAACTGTTGGCTTCCACAGTGAAATAGTCTCTTTCCCAACTTGTGACTTTACAGTCTTGATAAAATTCAAATTTTCCCATAAGCCATGTATTCTAACGTACTACTTCAACTATATCCTCAATCCTGCCATACAGTATTGAGCGTAATGCGGTTTTGTCTATGGCATAATATTCTTGGATATGCCCGTATTGTTTGACGAAATACCGCTTGAGAACATCGGAAAAATCAAAATGATAACCGCTCAAGGCAATCCCCCGTTTGAAATAGGTGCTTTCGCTCACGTTGCGAGTAATCCAATTCTTGTCTTCTCTATTGAGTTTGCCGCCATTATTCAGATGTTCCCGCAACTTATACACTCGGCTGCCTTGTAATGTTGCCAGCTCCGGAACATCCCATTGAACGAATTTTGTTGCTATCTGTGCCATATTGCTTAATCATGAATAATAATCTCATCTCGGAATACTGAAATCTCTTTGCCGCTTTCAAGGCGGACAACTATGGTAGTGCCATAGTCGTCCACAATTACACCTTCCGTGTAGCCTTTATAAGCCGTGGATAAAGTACAGGATAAACCTATAATATCGCTTTCGTTATCAAATGTTCTGTTGCTCATCACTATTATATTTTTATTTCCCACTTGCCTTGAGAGAAGATTCTAAAACTCACATATTCATTTTCAAATTCATAAGTTAGAATTTTAATATAGACTTTATCTTTTGCTTCCAGTGAGGCAACCAATTGGTCCATTTCTTTTTCTGGATATTCCCACCGGGAAGGAAATTCTGCATCAACAGAATTGCCATACTTGTTTGCATAACAACTGAAATTGTCATCCAAGAAAGCCTCTATCTTATTGAGGTCATTTTGGTTTTCCGTACTTGCGTAGAAAATGTTTGTCGCATAATTTGCCATATAATTCTATTTTAAGTTTTCTTTTTTCCCTCATGTAGCATTTACTACTTCAGGCTTGATTAATTATGTCGCTTCATAAGGTGTCATGGCTCTTTATGCAAGGTTTCACGACCAAATACTACCGCTAAGGTGGAGATTTTGTTGTGAACCTCAAGGATGCCTTGCATACAAGAAAGACATGACAAATACCTTTGCGGCACAATTCATCAAATAGCCCGAAGTCGAATGCTTATAGGGACAAATATTTACTCGTAAACTTATAAAGGAATATATTGCAGCGAAAAGAGAAAGGACGGAGTCAAAGGGAGTCCACTTTCTGCTGTCTAAAAAGGGAGTGGCAGAGTGAGCAAAAACAGTTTAGTTTAGTCCATTAGCCTATATATATGCTAAACTAAAGTAAACTAAAAATAGACAAATATTTGATTGCTTGGATGATTATTTTTAACTTTGCACATATTGATACCGATCATTGAAAACAATACTTTTCTCTTTTCGCTGCGAATTCCTGGATATATGAAAAAACATATATTGAATCAGGATGAGAAAGCATAGTAATAGCTTGGATTGGTGCTTTGATTGCAAGCAAGTGAAAGGAATGAAAAGTAATGCAAACAAAAAAACGAGGATTTACCTAAAAAACCATTTTTGTTCCTGATTTGTTTCTTGTTTCAGAAACAAAATTCATAAACTACTCATTTACAAATGGTTAAATAGTTGTATATTAAATTTTCCAGATTTCTGTCCGAGACGTCTTGCGACTTATGTATATAATCGGCAGTAACTATCCTGTTAACTACCGCTATATTTGATTTTAACGTCCAAATATAGCCATTATTCGTAAAATGTCGGATAATTCCGCCGGTTTATTTATCATCGTTATCTGGTTTTCCTCCTTTTTCATCTTCCAGCCCCAACCGTTTGCAGAGTTCCGGATCGCTTTTGATACGGGTCATCTCTTCGTTGATAATCGCCTGCGCATCCGCCTTTATCTGGTCATAGTTCCGCCCGATCTGCTGCATCATGATGTCGTCCCCGTTCTCATCCTTAAACCCATTGATAATAGGAATTTTCTTGTAGGCTTTCGTTTCTGCATCCACCTTTTCATGGTCTACAATGATTTCAGCATGGAAGATTTTTTGGTCTATCTTTTCTCCGAAATTGTCCGACACAGCTCCTACAAATGTCCCCTGCGAGAGGTTCGCAATCTTGGAAGCCGGAATGAGTGAGTCCAACTGCGTGTTGATGGAAGTGGAAACATCCTGACGATTGATAGAGATGGACTGTCGTTTTTGAAGCACCTTCCCGAAACGTTCACTAAGTGTTTTCGCTGTCTCTCCAACTACCTGCCCACTAAAGATATTCCCCACTGTATTCTGGATAACTTTTGACTCTTTTTCACCGTAGTCACGGTTCAACTGGCTGTAATCCTGAAATCCTAAACAGACCGCTACCTTATTGCTTCGTGCAGTAGCAATCAAGTTGTCCAGCCCCCGGAAATAGATGGTAGGCAACTCGTCAATGATGACCGTACTTTTGAGTTGTCCCTTCTTATTGATGAGTTTCACAATGCGGCTGTTGTATAGTCCCAATGCAGCTGAATAGATATTCTGACGGTCGGGATTATTGCCGACACATAACAATTTCGGCTCCTTCGGATTATTGATATCTAAAGAAAAATCATTACCGGTCATAACCCAGTAAAGCTGTGGTGAAATCATGCGAGTAAGTGGGATTTTTGCTGATGCTATTTGCCCCTGGAGCTGATCCATCGCTCCCCCTTTCCATGCATCCATAAAGGGTGAAAGATAGTTTTCAAGTTCCGGATAAGAGGTTAATATAGTAAACAAATCGGTGTATGGCTTATTAAGTAATTCCACCGCATGAGGGAAGCTACAGTAGATGCCGTTCTTATAGATTTTGAGATACCAGATGATAGCCGCCAGCAAAATAATGGGTGATTCGACAAAGAAATCCCCCTGTTTTTCAATCCATGTGCGATTCAAATTTAGCATAATTGTATAGCTCGCTTCGTATGCGTCAGATATGTCCGTCATGAATTCTGGATTAATCGGATTACAGCGGTGCGACTTCTTCGGATCATCAAAGTTGATAACATAGAAATGGGGCTTCACCTTATATCCATCTATGTGGTTAAGTAAATGATTGTAAGCTATTTCAGATAAATCAGGAAACTTGTAATGTAGGCTAAGCACCCGGCGCCGTACCATATTGCTATAGTCGGTTTCCCAATGCTCGCCTCCGAACCGTACGTACACCTTCCAGCGTATACGGCTCTCCACCAATATATTCAGTCTAAATCGTTCCATAATGGATTTTCTTATGACAACTACCACATACAGCTATCGTTTTCCGCTGTCTTGCAATCATGTGTTTTTCCCATTCTTCTTTACCTTGAAGATTTTTGAGTTTGCGCACATGGTGCATTTCCAACTTGTCTTTAGCTCCACACAACTCACATTTTTCAGCTTTTAGCCTGTCTATAAGACTGGTAGTGCTGGTATGTATCATTATGTTAGGTAAGTTGTCAATGTTCTTATCCGAAAATGGACTTTGACGTTTGAAACCTTTTTTGTAAAAACACATTTCTTTTTCCTTTCCTGGTTTTGTTTTGTATTTCACGCAGAAGATACCGTTATGCTTGTATTTCTTGCATATCTTCTTCACTTTCGTGCGATACTTAGCAGCAAAGGTTTTATACATACTGTATTCCATTATATAACCGAAGTTTGACATTTGTTTAGAACAGTTCTTGGCAATTCCAAAATAATTATACAGACCACGTATTTCAGAATTATACCTTTCGAGGATTTCAAGGTCGTCATTGTGATTAAATTCCGGTCTTGCTTTGGGTTTCCATACTTCCTTTCCATTGTGCTTCTTTATTTGTACAACATCATAGGCTAGTAATTTCTTCTTAATCGCATCTTGTGGAATCTTTATCTCTACGGTTTTACTATAACACCGTTTCAGTCGTCCAATGCTATCCCTTTTGGTATGGTCGGACTTGCGGTTTCGGATATGAAAACCAAGAAAAGCAGCAGGTGATTCCGAGTGGGTTATAAGCGTTTTCTCATCAGATAATTCGAGTTTCAACTTTTCAGATAGGAATTTCTTAATATCTTCTTTGATAACTTGAGCATCTTCTTTACTTCCGATTATACCACAGAGAAAATCATCTGCGTATCTCACATATCTCAATCTCCTGTACTCGCTGTCCATTTCATCATTCGGTTCGGTCTGCAATATTAACTTGTCATACTTTTTAACTCGTTCTATTATTGCTTCCCTTTCGGCTTGTGTCGTTACAGATTTCAATTCTTTAGTAGCTCGACCTTTCTTACGTTGATAATGCCTGTACTCTGTTCTCTTCTTTTTTCGTAGCCCTTTTTCAAACTTTGCCGCATATTCAGCCATGTATTTATCCAACCTGTCAAGATATATATTAGCCAGTATCGGGCTAATAATACCTCCTTGCGGAGTTCCGCTATAGGTTCTGTTGAATACCCAATCCTCGATGTATCCGGCATTGAGAAACTTTCTTATTAGCCTGATAAAGCGGTCATCTGCTATGCGTTCTTCAAGGATGCTAATCATAATATCATGATTGATATTATCAAAGAAACCTTTAATGTCGCCCTCGACATACCATTTTACCCCACAGAAAGTTATTCCGATTTGTTTGATTGCAGTATGGCAGCTTCGTTGAGGTCGAAATCCATGAGAGCAGTTTTCAAACTGTCCTTCATATATAGCTTCCAACACCATTCTTACCACTTCTTGCAACAGTTTATCGTTTATTGCAGGAATACCAAGTGGACGCTTTTTCCCATTTTTCTTTGGGATATAAGTCCTCTTTGACGGATTTGGCTGATATGTTTCATCTTTCAATGAATCAATCAATTTTTCAATACGGGCAAGGCTCATTCCGTCGATGGTTTCACCGTCGGAACCTGCCGTCATGTTGCCTTGTTTCGCATACATACGTTGGTAGGCAACATGATACATTTCCTCGTTAAAGAGAATACGGTACAAACGCTCAAACTTGTAATTCAAGTCTTTGCTATGTCCCATTAGACTGTTTAATACTTTTTCTGGACTTCTCATAATGTCTCTCACATTTTCCGTTAATTGTATTAAAAAATATTGGCTGCCCCCCTTCGCCATTGTGAACCGAACTATTGTTCAATTCACGTGTACAGGTCATTAACCTGCTCGGACTACTACGGAGGCTCCGTTACCATATCGGATATTCAAGGGCAAACCCCATAGCCTTTTTACAGGCGTTCCGATTTAGGTAATCCCAGTTTATAGTATCATTAACATTGGCACGACAGATTGTCGGATATGACTTCCACCCTTTACTATATATTATAGTTGCGTCATGATAAGTTCTCGCTCTTCCTACTCTACGACTGCAAAAAGAGTATCATGATATGACGAGTATAGTTACCTTACGTCAAAGTTTCTACAGGAACCGCTTGGATTATCATTCAATCAATTCGGATTTTATCCTCATATCTGCCATTTCATCTACCATTCAGTCGCAGTTTGGTAACTAACTGACTTAGGCGTTTCCGGCGTGCTACACTCCCTGTCGTCTTTCGTTGAACAGATAAGCCGGTGATGATAGGTCATTTTCAAAGAACACTTGCCTAATCCTTGCCAAAGGGACGATTAATATACTACCTTGACTGGCGCACCGTACAGATACATCGCGAATCCCTTTTCTATTTCCTGCTTTATAAACTGATTTACAACAGCATAAGATTTTCCGCTGCCTGGAGTTCCAAGTACGGTACATGCTCGAAAAACGTTCACAACATTAATAAAACCGTTGTACCATTGCCTATTATAGTAAAATCGGGTGCGGAGATTTACAGAATACTCGTTTTCAATCAAACGAGTTTCTTGCATAAAACTTTCATTCTCAGTATTGAAAACGTCTGTCATCAGATTAGATTTGTACAAACGACTTATCCATAATCCCGCCATCAGCAGACAGAGATAACCGGAAGCCAAAGTGAATATGTACAGAGCCGAAACTGCCGCATGAGGCAGGGATAATTCCAGAATCCACCAATTGAGAAAGAAAAGAATGAATCCGGCAACCAACGCTGCATAGATCTGGGACCAGGTTATCTTTTCTCCCTTAACACCCTTCGTCCCCAGACAGGAGATAGCCAGCAATAGCAGAATCGCCAGTTTACTCCATAGGATGCAATTGAAAATTCCCGTTGTTCTGTTGAAGTTAATCAATATTTTGTCTACCACTCCCAACTGTACGCCCCATTCGAGGATACTGGGATAACAGTAGGCATAAACATGTACCACCAAAAGAAAAATACTCACTGCCCGCCCGAATTCCATTATTTTGGCAAGCGCTCTTAAATCATCTTCCTGTTGCATAAGAATCTGTATAAATAGGGTTAATAATCAGTTTCTATTAAATGCCGCGTGACCTGCGTTTCGCCTTCTTCTTTTTCTTCATGCGGCGTGCGAAGGCTTCTTCCTCGTAATCTCTCGGATTGGTATCTATGGAGAAGATACCCGCAGCTTGCTCCAATGCGCTTCCTGTTTCCACTTTGTGACCATAGTGCTGCCAAAGTTCCTTTCCGGTATACGCCTGCCTCTCTTTGGTAGGTATGCCGTCCCACCAGTTGAAAAGTTCATTGAATACATTCGCGGAAAACTCTTTGCCCATTCGTGAGCCGTTGAACGCTTCCCGGTTGTTATGATCGATGAACGTGACGCCATAGATACGTCCTTGTTCATTCTCGCGGAATACCACATCAATGTTATTCTTTCTCAGCAGTTCCACCATTTCTTTGCGTAAACGCGCCTGTTGCATGGCAGATGCGACTTGCCTTTGAATCCCCGGCATCCATTTACCGTCCTTAAAGTCCTTGGTGTGTAAAAGCATCTTCTTCTCCAACCATTCGTTCCCGAAGCGTTTGCCGAACCGGGCACTCTTGAAAGGCGGACTGACCACTTTTCCTTTATTATCGGTGGCTGAATAGATAATTCCGGTATAGGGTTCTCCCTTGTATTCTCCCCGAACCTGCTTAGCTTCGATATTGAGTGTGGAAAGCAGTGCGCTGTATTCCCCGAATGTCCGGAAACGGTAACTCTCCAATACCGCCTTTAGCGTATTGCCTATCTGATGGCGTATATCACCGGCAGAGGCTTCCACCTTTTTCAGTTCCGCCTTCTGATTCCGCTCTTCCATGTCTGCACCGTTGCGTAGTCCGAAATCAATCTCCAACTCCCGACAGGCAGCCATGGAACGACGATATTCGTAGGAATCGCTGATTTTCCGTCCTTCTTCATCTACACAGGTACTGATAATATGGATATGCGGATTATGCGTATCACCATGTCTATATACAATAAACGGTTGGTTTCCATATCCCATCTTCTGCATATACTTCTCTGCCAGTTCCGCCAGTTGCTCATCGGTCAGTTTGTCCTCCGGCGCAGGATTGAGTGAAATATGCAGGATAGGTTTCTCTGTATTCCTGTTTGCCAGCAGGTAATTTTCAAAAGAGAGTAATGCCAAACGCATATCTTCACTGGGTAATCCTACACGGTCGGAAACCATCCGGTTGCCGGATAATATCTCCGCTTTTCCATTCTCCACCTTTTCATGGTTGTAGGCAAGTGCCCCGTACAGGCTTGTTCCATGACTTATTTTTGCAACCATTTCTTCTCGTATTCCTGTGTGAGTGCCATGACCTTTTTTGTCAGCAGCATCAGTTCGATGGTTGCTTTTTCTAATTGGTAAAGCAGCGACATGGCTCTTTTCTCACCGAAATTAGTCTTCACGGCATGTACCACCTGATTGTAATTGTTGCCAATTGCCTGGAATTGCTTATGAAATTCCGTCAGTTTGATGTAGTAATCCAACGTCGCCTTGTCGATTTTCACTACCTTAATCTGACCACCGAAAAGTGCCTTCTTGATAAAAAGTGTCCGGTCTTTAGCTTCCGCATCGGCAACCAACTGCTCAAATTTGGTATTCTCCTCAGCGTTCAGACGGAAACTATACTTGTAATCCGCCGGATCATTCTTGGGCTTTCTGCCCGTTCTTGTTCTAGTGTCTTCCTTCATACTCTTTCGTATTTATGGTTCGTACTCTTTCTCCATCAGAATTTGCGACTTTGGAGCAAATTCCCCCGACCATCGGGAGGGCAAGTTGGTTTTGTCGGACAGGATACTTCCTGTCGGACGAAAACACAACTTGCTCCATTCGTTTGAATGGAGAATCCTCCTTCGTCGGATTGCTGCGCGACGTTCACGGCGTGCTGTGGTCCGATGAAGCCTGTTTCCTCCGCTGTCTCATTCTGATTTTGCAAAGTTAAGGCGGATTAAACGGCTGGTAAATAGACGGATGTGTGACAGGTGATGACATCTGATGACACGTGATGTCAGGTGGCTCCGAAATTGATAGAGTTACCAAATTTATCCTATACTTTTGGCAATATGATAACCTACTGATATCCTAATCGGGTAATGAAACCACTTAGTTTTATTGGTATGGCAGTATGTTATCATGCAACGAGAAAATAAGAGTATGACAAAATGGTAACATAAAAAAATGGCTATGCCATAGGACAGTCAGATACTGAAATTCCATTGTAATAGTATGGTAAACTAATATGGGTGTAATACCTCATTATTCAGCTATAATCTTATTCTATTCCTATATGGTAAGGTTATGCTGCTATCTTCTAATAATGGTCTGTTCTTCTACCATTCTATTATGAGGGTGTCACAAGGTTGTAATATTAGAATATTGGCATATTCTCATAATAGTCCGATTCCATAAGATGTCATACCAATGAAAAAACAAGACAATGAGATAAAGAAAATGATTATTCACCATTAATTCGAAAGCGTATGAGCAAACGATGTGTTTTTATCGCCTTGAGCAATCAGAAAGGTGGAGTCGGCAAGTCCACTATGACTGTACTTCTTGCCAGCTATTTCCACTATGTGAGAGGTAAAAATGTCGCGGTTATAGACTGTGACTATCCCCAATTCAGTATTCAGACATTACGTGAACGCGACGTGAAAAATGTCGAAAAGAGTGAACTTCTTCAACGGCTACTTTGTGAACAGTATGAGCAGGTCAAACAAAAGGCTTACCCTGTAATTACTTCCGCGCCGGATAAGGCATTGGAAGTTGCAAGCAGGTTGTCAGATACCTGTGACTTCGTATTCTTTGACTTGCCGGGTACGGTCAATTCCCCGGGAGTGCTGGAAGCAATTATGAATATGGACTATATGTTTACTCCGGTCATACAAGACCGCATGGTAATGCAGAGTAGCCTGTCCTTTGTGTCCACTATCCAGGACTTCATCCAGTCACATCCGGAAGTTCCATTACATGATATCCGTCTGTTTTGGAATAAAATCGACGGGCGTGTTTCCAGAGAAATATACAAACAGTACAATGACATCTTCGGTAAGATCGGATTAAAGGTACTTGGCACGGTAATGCCTGACATGGAACGCTACAATAAGGAAGCGACTACCGGCAATCGGTTACTGTTTAGGAGTACGCTCTTTCCACCGTCGGATGCGTTGCTCAAAGGCAGCAATCTGGATACATTGGTTGCGGAAATAGAAAGTATAATTCAATTATAGATACAAGGATTATGAAGAAAAGAGAAGTATTCAATGTGGATGAAAATCGCTTGAAAGAGATTATAGCAAATGATACCTCTGCCGATGGAACTCCAAACACGTCCAAAGCGGAAGAACTACCGGAAGTACCTCAAACGGAGGAGGCACCACAAAAATCTACGGTCGCGCCACGAAAGGCAAACCGTACGCCCATTGCCACAATGAACAAAGCCGAAAAATATGACGCAATGTTTCTTAGCCGTAAAGAGTCGGTTCATCGTAAGCAGACTTATATCAGTTATGAGACATATCGTAAACTCGCACGCATTCTCCCTTTGCTGAGTGATAGTATGACGGTTCCTGCTTTTCTGGACAATGTACTTGACAATCATCTGAAACAATACGAAGAAGAACTTGGTGAATTAATTCACCGTAACACCCAAAATACACTTTGATTATGGAACACTTATTTATTTGCCTGTTGTTGGCTTGTACCTGCTATTTGTTATATAAGGTATTCAGATTGAAAAATCGTGAGAGCCGGTTGAAAAATGAAATATCAGTGTTGCGGATTGCTGAGGCTAAGGCACAAGAGCGTCTTGACGAAATGGAGGCTTCTATTGCAAGCAATACCCTTTTAGAAACAGATCTCCTGTCCGATGACGATGTACTTCCGTTGTCAGAAGTCAGTTTCTCGCCATTAACAGATGTACCCTCTTCTTTATATGAAGAAACATTTCTGTGCAAAAGATCATCCGGATCAAGAAGGCAGACTTATATTGATTCATCGTATTATGAGTATATGTCGAGAATGCTTCCGGTAATGGCTCCCGGAGTATCTTTCCCGATATTCCTGAATAATCTCCTGAATCAACATTTGGAAATGTATAGCAAAATCCAGGAAGAAATCTATCATAGGAATGCCAAAAAGGCAATGAAAGAACTAAGCAAATGGAAGAGTTGATTTATATATCTGTACGCTTGATCTGCCTTATCTATATATTATATAAGGTATGGGGTTGGAGAAGTAAGGTAAATGAGATATGTTCACTTTTTTATGAGAAAGGACCGGAAAAAGATATTGTAAAAAAGCCTCTGGTTGATTCTCCTATAAAGATTGAAGAAGTGAACGTGGTGGGAAGCACTCGTTTTGTCTATCTGGACGAGAATGCAGGAAAGACTGTGGCTCCTTATATGAGCCAGCCTTTAGAATCGGACTTTATCGGGGAAGACAAAGATGTACCGGAAGAAGAAGTGGAATGTAAACTACCATTGGAGGAAATGAAAATGCTCAAAGAAGAACAGGAAGAACTTGACGAAATGTCCCCCGGAGTGGATGTTGTATCACAGGTTGTAACACCTGCTGATCTCAGCCTTGCCGGTGATGTATTGATGAAACTGAATGGTGCTGATGAAGATGAGGAAAAAGCGTTTCATGCAGCACGTACCCTTTTTGCCATTCGGCATACATATTTGTTTGATATCTTCACTTCGCAGGTGGAAAATGCGGAAATGATCAATAACCTGATGGAAAAGTATCTAGATGAAAATGGAAATCCGTTGCCGGAGAAGAAAGAAATGAAGCAATCTGTCTATTCTTGGCAAAACTTGCTTTGAAAAATAAGAAATCCGGAATTGCTTGACTAGCGTTCCGGATTTCTTTAAATGGGATTGTTACATTCGGAAACTAGTACAAGAATTTATTGATAGACCTAATGTTGCTATCATTTGCTTGATGTTCTTGACATCTTTATCGTCATGGAAACTGAAATTCCATTGAGCACATGGCTTAATATTTTCCTTTATTTTCCTAAAATAGGGCAAGTCTACATTTGAAAGAGAATGGCCATAAACATTCACTTCGTCAACTTCAGATAGAGATTTCCAATATGAATTATGATGCGCTATAATTTCTTCTACAGATTTCATTTCCTGATTAGCAAGTTCAGCAATACTTCTCAAAGCATTTTCTTCATGCATAAGCATATCTTCGTCCCCTATAGAATGAGGATCAATATAATTACAATGCCCAACAATCAATGGCTCATTTTTTGTTCGGCTACCGTGGATATGAAGTATATTTTCAGAGGGGATCTTATAGACTGTTTCTAATGTATCTGTGTAATTAAAAGTAAAGAATCGACCTTTTGAGTCAAAATGCTCAAGTGTTTTGCGATAAACATTTATATTGATAGACTTAACCCATTCTTCAAACTTTTCATGCATCTCTTGTAAAATTCCGCCTAAAAAAAAGCCAGGAGCATCTTCTATTTGTGCAGTACTGCGCATCATATGGTCATAGTCAATCTCATAATCTTCTGTGCAATAATCAAAAGTTGAGTTAAAGTCTATATTTCCTAGTGCCATTTCAAAGTCAGACCAAAGTAATATATCACCATCAGGAGTTGTGTCTGTGAAGAAATTTTCCATTTGAGATATAAAAGAACTATATCTATTTTGTTCCAAAAATTGATAAAAATCCCAATATCTTGAATCTATTCCATGATAGATGTCAAAACCATTTCCTATAATGTGGAGTGTATTCATAATTGATAAAATTTGAAAGTTATAAATTGAGAACAAAAGTAGCAAATATATCATTAATACGATACTACTTAGATTGATAATTTCTTAATATAGTAATAAGTTTGCTTTTGTACCTGTTGGAAGTATGACATCTGATGACATCTGACGACACCTGATGAAACGCTTGATTTCCAGCCATTTAATTCCTATATATTTGTAGTCGAATTCAATTTTATGTCTCACCTAAATGATTCGACAATGAGAAAAAGAATCCTTTTTTCAGTTCTGAGCGTGTTTGCCGTGGCAACCGCTTTCGCGCAAGGCCAGGGCCTTGCAGGTATCAACGAAGCCACCAGCATGATGACCTCGTACTTCGATCCGGCGACGAAGTTGTGTTACGCTATCGGTGCTGTTCTTGGCTTGGTAGGCGGTATCAAAACCTACAGTAAATTCAGCAGCGGTGACCCCGATACCAGCAAAACAGCCGCCAGCTGGTTTTTTGCCTGTATTTTCCTGATTGTAGCAGCTACCATCTTACGTTCCTTCTTCTTATAGAGCGATGGAATACCCTGTAAACAAAGGTGTTGGAAGGTCAATCGAGTTCAAAGGCCTGAGATCGCAATACCTCTTCATTTTTGCCGGAGGACTTGTCGTGGTATTCCTGCAGTTTGTCATCTTGTTCGTGGCAGGCGTGAACCAATGGATATGCATTCCTTTCGGAGTCATATCCGGCAGCCTGCTCGTCTGGCTGACCTTCAAACTGAACGCCCGGTACGGCGAACACGGACTGATGAAGCTGCTGGCTGAAAAGCGCCATCCGCGCTACCTGATCCACCGCATGAGAATTTTCCGATTACTTACCAAAAGAAAGAACAAATGAGAAACGTACTGAAAGCTGAAACACTGGAACGCAAGTTCCCCCTGCTGTGTGTGGAGAACGGATGTATCGTGAGCAAGGACGCCGACCTGACCGTAGCCTTCGAGGCGGAACTGCCCGAACTCTACACCGTCACCTCCGCAGAATACGAGGCAATTCATAGTTCATGGATTAAAGCCGTCAAGGTATTGCCGAATTACTCCGTTGTCTGCAAGCAGGACTGGTTCACGAAAGAAAGCTACCGTCCAAATTTCGGGATGGAAGAACAAAGTTTCCTGTCAAAGAGCTACGAACGCCATTTCAACGAACGTCCGTACCTGAACCACAAATGCTATCTGTACCTGACGAAAACCACCCGCGAACGCAGCGGCCAGCGAAGTGACTTTAACACGCTCTGCCGTGGCTTCCTGCTGCCCAAAGAAATGACCGACAAAGACACAGCCGGTAAATTTCTGGAAGCGGTAGACCAATTCGAACGTATCGTGAACGATTCGGGGATGGTGAAGTTGCGCCGTTTGGAAACCGATGAGATCACGGGAACCAAAGAATGTGCCGGACTGGTGGAGAAATATTTCTCCCTGTCACAGGAAGAAGAAACCGCCGTACTGGAAGATATCTGCCTTGAACCCGGTGTGATGCGTATCGGTGATAAACGCCTCTGCCTGCATACCCTTTCGGATGCGGAAGACCTGCCCGGCAGCGTAAATACCGATATGCGTTACGAGCGGATGTCCACCGACCGGAGCGATTGCCGCCTGTCTTTTGCCGCACCCGTAGGGCTGCTACTCTCCTGCAACCACATCTATTCGCAGTACATTTTCCTTGACGACGCCCAGGAGATTCTTCTGAATATGGAGAAAACCTCCCGTAACATGCTTTCACTCTCCAAGTACAGCCGTAGCAATGCCGTCAATCAGGAGTGGACGGAGATGTACTTGGATGAGGCCCATACCAAAGGCGTATTACCCGTCCGTTGCCATTGTAATGTCATGGCATGGGCGGAGGATGAGGAAGAACTACGACGGGTGAAGAACGATACAGGCAGCCAACTTGCCATGATGGAGTGTACGCCTCGTCATAACACGGTCGATACTCCGGTGCTGTATTGGGCGGGTATTCCGGGCAATGCAGGCGATTTTCCTGCGGAAGAATCGTTCTATACCTTTCTGGAACAAGCCGTCTGCCTGTTCACCGCTGAAACGAACTACCGCAGTTCGCCCAGCCCATTCGGCATCCGCATGGCTGACCGGCAGAACGGTATTCCCATTCATGTGGACATCAGTGACCTGCCCATGAAACGGGGTATCATCACCAATCGAAACAAGTTTATCCTCGGACCCAGTGGAAGCGGAAAGAGCTTCTTTACCAACCATTTAGTCCGCCAGTATTACGAACAAGGTACGCATATCCTGCTTGTAGATACGGGTAACAGCTATCAGGGCTTGTGCCGGATGATCAATGACAAGACACACGGAGAGGATGGAATTTACATCACGTATGAGGAAAACAACCCGATTGCGTTCAATCCCTTCTATGTGGATGACGGACAGTTTGATGTAGAAAAGCGAGAGAGCATCAAGACACTTATTCTCACCCTGTGGAAACGGGAGGACGAAGCCCCGAAACGTTCGGAAGAGGTAGCCCTGTCCGGTGCGGTGAACGCCTATATCCGGAAGATTACGGATGACAGAACCATCCAACCCGATTTCAACGGCTTCTATGAATTTGTCCGTGACGACTACCGCCGGATGATTGAGGAGAAGAAAGTACGCGAAAAAGATTTCGACATCGACGGTTTTCTGAACGTGCTGGAACCCTTTTATCGGGGTGGCGACTACGATTTCCTGCTAAACTCCGACAAGGAATTAGACTTGACTAACAAACGGTTCATCGTATTTGAGTTGGATAACATCAGTAGCAACAAAGTTCTACTTCCTGTGGTGACGCTGATAATCATGGAAACCTTCATTTCCAAGCTAAGAAAGCTCAAAGGCATCCGTAAAATGATCTTAATCGAAGAGTGTTGGAAGGCTCTTATGTCGGCCAATATGAGTGAATATATTAAGTATCTTTTTAAGACAGTCAGAAAGTATTTCGGTGAGGCCGTGGTAGTTACGCAAGAGGTGGATGACATCATTTCTTCCGAGATTGTGAAAGAAGCCATCATCAACAACAGCGATTGTAAAATCCTGCTGGACCAACGGAAATACATGAACAAGTTCGAGCATATCCAGAAACTACTGGGACTGACGGATAAGGAAAAAGGACAAATCCTGTCCATCAACCAGGCGAACCATCCCGGCAGATTCTACCGCGAAGTCTGGATTGGACTCGGTGGTACCCATTCGGCGGTCTACGCTACGGAAGTGAGCGAAGAAGAATATCTGGTGTTCACCACGGAAGAATCGGAAAAGATGGAAGTTCAGAAACTCGCAGGCGAATTGGGCGGCAATCTGGAACTCGCCGTCCGAAGGCTGGCGGAAGAAAAATGGACAGAACAAAAACAAGTATCAACCCCTAAATGAAAGATATGATGAGAAACAAGCAAATGCTGAAGTTGGCAGCTTGTCTGATAGGCATGGCTTCGCTGGTGCTGCAAAGTTGCACGGATGTGAAAACTACGGATTGTGACAAAATGTGCGGTTCGTGGACAAGCGTGGAAGGCAAACCGGACGTGCTGGTCTACAAGGAAGGCAAAGCCTATAAAGTGACGGTCTTCGGTCGCAGCGGCATGTCCCGCAAACTGAAACCTACCACTTATCTGTTGGTAGAGGAAAACGGCAATCTCTTTATCAATACGGGCTACCGCATTGACGTATCGTACAATGAAGAAACGGACATTCTGACTTTTTCTCCGAACGGAGATTATAGGCGTGTCCCGGAACATAACCGTTAAAAACAAATCCCATGAGAATAAAGACAATGATTATTTGCAGTGCCCTTGCTTTCACCTCCATGCAGGTGAATGCTCAATGGGTGGTAACCGATCCCGGTAACATGGTACAAGGCATCATCAATATGTCGGAAAATATCGCCCACACCTCCAAGACAGCGGTGAGCACTGCCAAGAGTTTTTCCGAGGCGGTGAAGATTTATGAGCAGTCGAAAAAATATTATGACGCACTCAAATCCGTGAACAATTTGGTGAAAGATGCCCGCAAGGTTCGTGAAATCATCCTGATGGTAAGTGATGTATCGGGCATTTACGTCACTAATTTCCAAAAGATGATGGGAGACGAAAACTTCTCGGCCAAGGAACTTGACGCCATCGCCTTCGGCTATACCAAACTACTGGAAGAGAGTAACGGAGTGTTGCAGGACCTGAAACAGGTAATCAACATGAGTACCCTGAGCATGACGGACAAGGACCGCATGGACGTGGTGGACGAATGCTACCGTGACATGCGCCGCTACCGGAACCTGACAAGCTATTATACGAACAAGAACATCGCCGTGAGTTACCTACGTGCCAAAAAGAAAAACGACATGGACCGGGTGATGAAACTGTACGGTAATGAAACCTCCAAATACTGGTAGCCTATGATGCTGATGTCGATAGACTTTGCGAACCTCCATACGATTCTGGAGAGTTTGTACAACGAGATGATGCCGCTTTGCGAAGATATGCTGGGCGTGGCGAAAGGGATTGCCGGACTGGGAGCCTTGTTCTACGTGGCCGTCCGTGTCTGGCAGTCGATGGCCCGTGCCGAACCGATAGACGTCTATCCGCTGCTCCGTCCCTTTGCGCTGGGCATCTGCATCCTGCTGTTTCCCACACTGGTACTCGGCACTATGAACAGCATCCTCAGCCCGATTGTACAAGGCACACACAAGATGCTGGAAGGACAGACGCTTGATATGCAGCAGTACCGGGAACAGAAGGACAAGCTGGAAAAGGAAGCCATGATGCGCAATCCCGAAACGGCCTATCTGGTGAGCGACGAAGAATTTGACCGCCAGATTGACGAACTCGGCTGGTCGTTGTCGGATGTCGATACCCGAATGAATATGTATATGGAAGTAGGCATATACAATCTGGAAAAGAATATCCGTGACGCTTTCCGCAGCCTGCTGGAACTGCTTTTTGCAGCCGCCTCACTGCTCATAGACACGGTACGCACCTTCTTTCTGGTTGTCCTCTCGGTACTCGGACCGATTGCCTTCGCCATCTCGGTATGGGACGGTTTCCAGTCCACGTTGAGCCAATGGTTCACCCGGTACATTTCCGTCTATATGTGGCTTCCGGTCAGCGACCTGTTCAGCAGCCTGCTCGCCAAGTTACAGGTACTGATGCTCCAGAACGACATCGCCGAATTGCAGGGAGATCCCAATTATTCACTGGACAATTCAAACAGTGTGTATATAATTTTTATGCTCATCGGCATCATCGGCTACTTCACCGTACCTACTGTTGCCGGATGGATTGTACAGGCCGGCGGTGCCGGAAACTATTCCCGCAACCTGAACCAGGCGGCTACCAAGACCGGAGGATTGGCGGCAGGCGGTGCCGGTGCGGCATTGGGAAATATCGGAGGGCGTATCCGTGGAAAATAGAGAGCATAGTACAGTATACGACCGCACTTTTCCACCATCAAGTATGAACCTACTAACCCCATTCATTTATGGAATTCAAGTCATTAACCAACATTGAAAGCGGCTTCAAACGTATCCGCCTTATGCTGATAGCCTTTGTCTGCTGCTGTACCCTCGTCACCGGCTATGCGCTGTGGAACTCCTACCGCTTCGCCGAGAAACAACGGGAGAAAATCTACGTGCTGGATGGAGGCAAATCATTGATGCTCGCCCTCTCGCAGGATTTGACACAGAACCGTCCGGCAGAAGCGAGGGAACACGTCAGACGCTTTCACGAACTCTTTTTCAGCCTCTCCCCACAGAAAGACGCCATTGAGCACAACATCAACCGTGCCCTGCAACTGGCGGACAAAAGTGCCTACCACTATTATGTGGATTTCGCAGAGAAAGGCTATTACAACCGTTTGATTTCGGGCAATATCAACCAAGTGTTGCAAGTGGACAGCGTAGTCTGTGATTTCAGCAGCTATCCCTACCGCACGAAGACGTATGCCCGGCAGATGATTATCCGTGAAAGCAACGTGACGGAACGCAGCCTGATAACCGGTTGCGAGCTACAGAACACGGGAAGGTCGGACGACAACCCGAACGGGTTCATTATCGAGCATTTTACCATCCTGGAAAACAAAGATGTAAGGAGTATCGAACGATGAAAAGAAAACGCGATTTAGTAAGACGGGCAGACCTGCGCATACGCAAGTACTGCCGGAAACTGACCGGAAAGCAGCGGAAACAGATCGTACTGACAGCATTCACGCTGTTCGTACTGGGCTGCCTGTATGTAATCTTCTCCTCCCTGCTCAATTTCGGGCATTCCGATAAAGGGTTGGAGATAGAGCACATCCGTTCACCCGACGGACTGCTCAAAGAGAAAACAAATGAAGAAGACAATCACTTTAAAGACATTCAAGATTATGGACATCCAGAAAATCAAAACACGCCTCGGCCTGTCGCCTGACAAGGATAAACCGTTGTCACCCGAAGAAAGGCGCAAACGTGCGAAGTTCATCATTTATCCCGCTATGGCTGTGCTCTTCATCGGCTCCCTCTGGTTGATTTATTCCCCGTCGGGAAAAGAAAAAGAGGCAGACATAAAAGGTAAAGGCTTCAATACGGAAATGCCTTCCCCCGAAAAACTAAAGATGGAAGGCAACAAGGTGAACGCTTATGAGCAAGAGGAACTGGCGAAAAAACAAAAAGCCCGCAAAGGTCTGTTTCAGGAAGCCACCTCACTGTTTGCATCAAACGGAAAAGAGAATGCCGATACGGTTCATCTGCCCGATGCCGACAGCGGACTTTCGGAAACAGACACTCCGGTAGCCTCTTCCGGTTTCGCCGGCACCGTCCGTTCTTCCGCCAATGCCTACCACAGCATTAACAGCACGTTGGACAATTTCTACCCCCCGGCAGACGATTCCGAGAAGCAAGAACTGCTCCGAAGGATTGAAGAACTGGAAAGCCGGGAGAATAGCGAAGCCGCCCAACAACCCGAAGCCAATTCAATGGAAGAAAAGATGGCGCTGATAGAGAAATCCTACGAGCTTGCCGCCAAATACAACGGCAAACAGACGGCAACAGTTTCTACCGTGAGAGACAAGAAAGACCGGACGGCAGTGAAACCCGTCAAGCGAACCGGGCATCAAGTAGTATCTTCCCTAGCGCAGCCCATGAGCGATGAACAGTTTATTGGCGGATTCACGGAAGAAAGAAACCTGAGCTTCCAGACACCCGTCGGGAAAACGCTTACCTCTGAAAGGAATACCATTTCCGCCTGTGTGCATGGCACGCAGACTGTAACTGACGGACAGGCATTACGCATCCGTTTGCTGGAACCGATGGCGGTGGACGACCGCTTCATCCCCAAAGGAACGGTGCTGACGGGCGGCACACGCATTCAGGGTGAAAGGCTGGACATTGTTATCAGTGCGGTGGAATACAAAGGCTCGGTTCTTCCCGTAGACCTGGAAGTCTATGACGCTGACGGCCAGCAAGGCATACTGGTACCGAACTCAATGGAATATGACGCGGCTCGTGAAATAGCCGCCAACATGGGTACCTCGATGGGAAGCAGTATCAACATCTCCACCGATGCCGGAGCGCAAATCGCCTCGGATGTGGGCAAAGGAGTGATACAGGGTGTATCGCAATACATCTCCAAGAAAATGCGTGCCGTGAAAATCACGCTAAAAGCAGGGCATAAACTACTGCTCCATTCACCGGAAGAATAAGAAAAAGAATAAGAAAAAAGAAACAAGAAACAACGATTATGAAACCATTATTCACCAATTTATCGGATATGAAGAAGATTCTGATGTTTTTTGCCCTGATGATGGGCGTAGTGGCTACCTATGCGCAGCAGAGTAGCGGAGATCATTTTGGAGGATTGAGCCGCAATATCGGTTTCAGCCAGATGATACCGCCTCACGGTCTGGAAATCACCTACGACAAGACGGTGCATATCATCTTCCCGGCTTCCATCAAGTATGTGGACCTGGGTTCCACCAACCTGATTGCCGGAAAAGCGGACGGCGCCGAGAATGTAATCCGTGTAAAGGCCACCACCAAGCACTTTAAGAAAGAGACGAACATGAGCGTCATCACCGAAGACGGCAATTTCTACACGTTCAATGTCAAGTACGTGGATGAACCGTTGTTGCTCAATGTAGAGATGTGCGACTTTATCCATGACGGGGAAACAGTGAACCGCCCGAACAACGCGATGGAAATCTACTTGCAGGAACTGGGCAACGAATCTCCCCGTTTGGTACACCTTATTATGAAATCCATCCACAAACAGGACAAACGACACATCAAGCACATCGGTTGCAAGCGTTTCGGCGTGCAGTTCCTGCTCAAAGGGCTCTATTCGCACAACGACCTGCTCTATTTCCACACACAGGTAAGAAATGAAACGAACGTACCTTTCGACGTGGATTTTGTGACCTTTAAAGTTGTTGACAAGAAAATCGTGAAACGTACCGCTATGCAGGAACAGGTGGTTTATCCGCTGCGTGCCTTCAACTATGTCACCCGTGTAGACGGCAAGAAAAATGAATGCACCGTATTCGCATTGCCCAAGTTCACCATTCCTGATGACAAGAAGCTAGTCGTTGAGATGTATGAGAAAAGCGGTGGCCGTCATCAAACCTTTGAAGTGGACAACGAAGACCTGATACGTGCCGAAACCATTAATGAACTGAAAGTACGATGAGAAGAACCACAAAATCACTATTGCTATTCGTAGCCATGCTTGCCCTTACCATAGGGCAGGTAGACGCCCAACGATGTTTGTCGGGCATGAAAGGCGTACAGTTTACAGCGGATATGGCGGACGGGTTCTATAGCAAGTCCAGCCGCAATGACGCAGGATTCGCTTTCGGGCTTTCCATATCGACTTATACGAAAAGCGGTAACCAATGGAAGTTCGGTGGTGAAATCATGCAGCGTTACTATCCTTACCGCAGCACACGGATTCCTTTGGTCCAATATACGGGCGAAGGCGGTTACTACTACAATGTCTTTTCCGATCCGAAAAAGACGTTCTTCCTCCATATCGGTGGTTCTGCCTTGATGGGCTACGAATCGGTAAACAATGGTAAGAAGCTGCTCTCCGATGGTGCCACCCTGCGAAAAACGGAATCGTTCATTTATGGCGGGGCTTTGACACTGGAAGCTGAAGCCTATCTTTCAGACAAGGTAGTGCTACTTTTCCGGCTTCGTGAACGTGTGCTTTGGGGCAGTTCCGCCAATAAATTCCACACCCAGTATGGTCTGGGAATCAAGATAATTCTATAACCACTAAATAGATACGCAAATGAAAAAGATATTCGATTACATGATGATTGCCTGCTGTTTGACAGCCTCCTTTTTTTGTTTTAGTGCTTGTGACAGCGAGCTGGATGTTCAACAGGAATATGCCTTCACGTTAGAAGCCATGCCGGTGGCTGATAAGATAGTCAATAACGAAACGGTGGAGATCCGCTTGGATATTAAAGAAGAAGGCAACTTCACCGGAACGGTGTACACACTTCGCTACTTCCAACCCGACGGAGCCGGGATCGTAAAAATGGCGGACGGTACGGTGCTGAAACCCAATGACCGTTACCTGCTGAATGAAAAGAAATTCAGAGTGTATTACACGTCCAGAAGTGCCAACGAAGCACAAACAATTGATTTGTACATAGAAAATAATTGGGGAGGCATCCGGCAGTTAACCTACGACTTTAATGCGAAAGACAAGGAAAGTGAAGAAGATACTCCCCAAACGAAAACTTTTACCCATGAGAGCGAATGATAAAAACCTTACTGTTATTATCGGGATTTATGGTTCTGTTGTTCATTTGTCCGTCACGCCTTGCAGCGCAAACTCCGGTTGATAAGAAATTGTTTGAGCGTGCCGTCGCTTGTATCAAGTATTTTGAGGGGTGGCATACTGCCCGTAACCATCCGTATATAGGCTATGGACACAAACTTCTTCCCGGAGAGAAGCTTACCTCCAATCTGAGCCGGGCACAGGCTGATTCCCTTCTGAGGGCTGACTTGCGGAAAAGATACGTTACATTTCGTAGATTCGGAAAGGATGCCTTGTTATTGACTGTTTTGTCTTACAATGTCGGTGAGTATCGCTTGATCGGTTCAGGTAAAATTCCGAAAAGCAATCTGATCAAGAAATTAGAAAAAGGGGACAGGGATATTTATAAGGAATATATATCTTACCGGAAATATAAAGGCAAGGTAGTCCCAAGCATAGAGAGAAGGCGAAAATGTGAGTATGTGCTTTTATATATTCCTTGATGCATAATTATAGAATAACCGTAAGCAGAACATTTGGAACTCCGCTTACGGTTTTCTTTTTTATTCGAAACATTCTTTTTGCATTGTTTCGTGAATCATCCGAAGTTCCTGAACGGATAATTCTGATATAGACAGGTAATAAGTATAAGTTGAAACAGATACACCGGTGTTTGAAACGCAGATTTCTATCATTTCCTGACTGGTCCGTGTACTTCCCGGAACATAATAGTTTAATCTGTTTTCTTTAATAGCTTTCCTATAAGTCTTTTCGGTGATATACAAGGTAGCTGCAAAAGTATGGGAATGGTATTCTCCGGTTGTTTTGCTTCTTAGGATATCATCTATTTGGTAGAGTAATTTTTCTTTTGGGGTTGCTGTCATCTTCTAATCCTCCATGATTGTTTTAGCTCAACTGTTTAGAGATATACTCATCGGTTGAGTGGTAGCGGTTTGGAATATTGGCATTTTCATTAAACCGGTTCAAGCAATGAAGCAATGCGGCCTCCAACGTCACATACCTCCGGTCGAAATTCTGATTGTTGTCCAAGCACCAGGCATTCAATACGTATCTGAAAGGCTTGTAAAGGGAATCGTCTTCTTTGGTGATTACCACATACCATAGAAAGGTGAGTTGCAGTTTGAAACTTTCCGTTTCACCTCTCTTCATCAATTTTTCTTCATCAAGTATCCTTTTCACCAGCAGGTGGTCAAGTAGCGGAGTAGCACTTTCTTTATAATATTTGATGAGACAGGTATGATGGGCAAAACGATCTGTATTCTCTTTCTTAAATCTGTAATCGTCCCCATAAAAATCAACGACCTCTTTCCCTGTGACGGAAATGTTTTTTCCTTCTATTTCATATTCAAAGGTCTGCCGTTCCATTGTTTCCCTTTTTGTCAGCATGGCAAAGCCGTAGCACTCTGTCACAACAAAGTCTTCTTTACCATGCTCTGCCAATGAAAAAAGACCATTCAAGCTATTACAATAAAAGAATATATCCTCCTCATCCGCGCCGGAATCGGCTGATAACATGATTCTTGTATCGCAATACTTTCGGTCATCTTTCCATACAATCCGGCAATTCACATAGTGTGGTTCACTTTTATTTGCCGTAACAAATTCACTGTATCTGGTATCGATGGCTTTTTTAACCTCATCTACATCCGTGAGAACTGTTCCTTCTTTGCAATCATTGCACCATCCATATAGAAAAGACTCATCCGTATAATGGTCAAACTCTTTTGTATTGGGATTAATCACGGCTTCACACGTAACCTTTGTTCCACCACATTTACAACATAGTATGCTCATAATTTTGTTTTTTAAGATACCTGCCGGAAGTTGTTTATCCGGCAGGTATCGTTATTAAATGTTGTTTTAAAAATAGTACACAGGTTAGTTGGCTTTCACCCGGTTCATCAGTTGCCCGGATATTTCATGCAGCTCGCGGCTGCGTTCCGGTTCCTGTTCACGGGCAAAGGCGGTGATGCCTTGTGTCAGTTTCCAAAGGGTGGCACCGCCGGTTACTCCATCATCGGGATTGTTGTTCATCAATAGTTTCTCTACCTCGCGTCCCTCATTCTTGAGCAAAGCGCCTTTCTGAACCAGGCTTTTCAGCTCCTTGTCAAAATCGACATCTATTTCCGAAGCTCCCTGTATCTCGATGGCCTTGTCCATAATTGTCTCCCGGCTATACAGCCCTTTAGTGAGGTCTTTGATAGCGGAAACCGTAGTCTTGGTATCCAGTTCATACGTTTTCTGCGAGAGAGCGATGGAGTCCGGAAGGCGTGATCCCAGATGCACTTGTCGCATGACCGATTCGCGTACCATTCCGTTCAGACAAGCACCATTCAATAGGAACGAACGCATATCCACCGAGCCGTTTCCGTAATCGGATGTAGAGAAACGGGCACCTGCGAATATGGTTACCATGCCATTTTTCCGTGTGGGGATTTCAATCGGGGTTGGCAAGATCGTCTCACACCATACTTTGGTGTCATTCATATAAGCGTCCGACATGACCGCTCCCTGTACACTGGCTTCCTGAATGAAAGCGGTAATAATCTCCACAGAGTTTAATCGCCTGTATGAATCGGACAGCACACCCCGCACTTCCATTCCGACGGCACGGACGAGTACGCGCGTGCGCTGTGTCCATCCCGAATGTTCATTCAGAATCGTGGCACAGAGTTGCTTTTGCCATTCATCACCCATAGCCAGTTCCCGCAGGTACTTGGCCGGGACACCCATCTTTTCTGATATCTGGCTGATCGCATTGCCGTGCAGGTTAAAGTTTCCTTCCGGCATGGACATTCGTACATGGGCATCCGCAGAGAATGAGATTGTCGGTTGCCGGTCATTCTTTTTTAGATTGGCACCGATGGGAGCGATAAAATCCTGCGCAATCCTACCTTCTTCGAGCAAGCGGGTGATGGCGGCATTTACTCCGGGCTGTTTTCCCTCAATCATTCTTTGTACTTTGTTGATGACTACCTGATTCAATCCTTGTTGCTGCGTTCTTTGTGCCGGAGCAGCGTTCGGCATTACTGTTACTTCCATAATCGTTTTATTATTAAAGTTGATAAATAGTTAGCATATAGACAGTATACCTATAAAATAGGTCGCGAATTCGTATTCCAGTCCGAGGTTGTTGCACGCCTGTTCCATGTCATCGTATCTGAAATCATCCAGTTCTTTCAACTCCCGGAGGTTGCGGATTTCATCATCCAGATATTCTTGTGCTTCCTGTTCGTTGCAACTGCATGAGTTGCAGATTCGTTTGATAATTGAATTTTCCATGTGAATCTGTTTTAAATTGATTGTTACATATTGAGGGTTGCTTGCATCGGAAAAGTGCCACGCACATTCCGGCGCTTGTCACTGCCACCACCGGACACCGTTTTTTGTATCGAATAAGGGGATAGAGGTAGGTCTCGGCTTGCCTGATATTCCTCCATACTCATCTTTTGGATGGTAGGTATTCCCGTTCGTGTGAGGACCGGATTAACTTTCCAGCCATCCACAAAGTTCTTTAGATTCAGGCTGTCATGGCAAATTACCTCTCCGACACAGCCGTGTATCAGCATATTGCATACGGTCATCAGACAGCAGGTACGGTTGATGTCTTCTCCTACCAGATAACTTCCTAAATGACGCACATGATAAGCCAGCAGCAGCCTGCCACTACCGCAAGTGGGATCATTCATTTTTCCTCCCGTCTTTTTTTCTCCGTTGTCGGTACACAGCACCATGAGGTCACAAATATGTACCGGGGTAAAGAACTGTCCTTGCGCTTGCTGGGTACTATTGGATGCCAGCGCCATATATAAATCTCCAAACGGATCAAACCAGTCCGTATCTTCCTTAATCTGTCGGTTCATGATCTGTGTCCACTCTGCAACCATTTGCATGAATACCATATTATGCTGTCGTTTGTATTTCCAACTGTGTAATGGAGGAGCACCCGGGGAGAAACCGTGAATGATAAAGGTGAGAAAATCGTTGAATACATGGATAGAATCAAATCCGTTTGTGTAGGAGAAATCCACAATCAGCTTCTCAAGCGGCCGGATTTCAGAAGGAGTGTCATATTTTGCCATAGCTTATTTCTTTTTATAGATAATTACTTGATGATTTTCATGGTTTGTGCGTATTTTCACGGAGAACGTGCCGAGAAATGAAAGGTGGATACCGGCTTTTATCCCGTTCCATTCTTTTACTGACAGGTATTTCCACTCCATACGATACCCCCACAGGACAAGCGAGTTACGGTATATCCCGTCGAACACTTCCCCGTGAAGTAACTGTACCAGCCTGTTGAATTCTGTTTCCGAGTAAACCGTGAATCCATCACCCGTATAGGTGAATTCTCCCGGTTTCTCCGGGTCCGGCAGTTTGCTGATGAAGTATTTGCTCCATTCTTTGGTGGTATATTTCCCGAAGAGAGGTTCGGGTTCCGTGTATTTCCATACTCGGACAAATGTCTTGAAGTAGACCGCTCCGCTGGCGCACCTGCCACAGTGTCCCCATGTCTTGAATAACTTGGCTTTGATTCCGGCCGGCTCCAATGACAACTTATCAAGATGAGTCCACGGCCCTCCGCCGGCATTGAAACGCGCCAGCCCTGTGTCCTCGTAACAGAAAGGGACGTAGGCCGACAGGCAGATTTCAGGACAACCGTCTTTGATGCGTTCGATATGCGCATGGGTATAATAATCACCGCTCCGGGTGGTATATTCTATCATATCACCGGCAACGGGTTCTTCACGACTGTCTCTTTCCTTTTGGATGAATGAGATAAGGCGGTTTACCTTGTCCGAATCACTTTGAGAGACATCATACCCATAATCGTGGGAGTTATTGAGGTATTGCAGTGTCTCAACGGTATAAAAATTACTGAATTCCATAAGACTGGCGGTTTTGTTGGTACAACTTGACTTGTATGGCAACCATGTTACAGAACTTCTGTCCGTTTTCGCCTTCTCCTCTGAAATAGGCGATCATATCCCATAGGTTCCGGTTGAAATAATGTATCCATTTGTCGTAGTAATGGTTTCCGTACATATTGCCGAATGTTTCCTGAAAGAGCTTCAGTGTCAGCCCCTCGTACTCATAGTGGTTGTATTGCCACAGGTAAATGAGCAGTAGCTGGTTATAATTGAGTTCCATAAAACAAGGGTTTTGAATATCCTTTTGTAGTAACTCTAGCACAGCGCATTTCATCAATTCCGAGGGTGTGGATATATTCTTCCAGATAATCCTTATCCACCAGTTCCTGATAAGCGGACAAGACGTACTTGTAGACGGGAGAATGGTTGTAGAAGCCTTGGGGACGGCTTTTTGTAGGTATATTGATTTCCGAAGCCACCGCCATGAGGTTATCGGTTATATCCCACGGCTTTCTCATGAAAAGGTCGAATATCTGATAGTGTATGGTTGTTGCGCACTGCTTCCGGTAATATTGGAGTTCCTCTTCTTCCGTGAAGTTGAATACCGAATCGAGTAGCTGACATTTCATGAATCTGAAATTCCGACCTCCTCTGAGCAACAAGGTGATGAACTGTGACAAATGTATGCTTTCGCAATAGCCGGTAATCCAACCATAATGGGCATGGAGTTCCGTATTCCCTTTTACAATCCGGCAACCTTTCGCTCTTTTCTTCAGTTCGGTCGTATATCCTTCCGGACTGAATATCCCCGCTATTTCCGCATAAAGTCTTTTCTTCTTTCTGTACTCGTTCTTTTCTCGGTAAACGTGTCCCCAATTGAGTTGGATTTCTATGCGGTAAAGCATATCCTTTTCGTATTCCGCATTGCCGTACCCGAATCCGTATGTCCTGCCGCTTATAGTACCAAAGATGAATCCGTCCGGTGTGTAGATTTCAAGTACATGCAATAGCTCTGCCAACAGGCAGTCCACTTCTTTGCTTTGCCACCAGTCAGCTTTCGAATCATCCTGCGCATGGACAGGAAGGTAATTCATTAGCTGGAGGTATTCGGGTGTATCGCTGATAATCTCCATTATCTTGCGGACCGCTTCCGGTTTGTCTTCCAATGTGAACAACACCGTTTCCGTATCTGCGTACAGCTTGTTCAGGGTTCTTTCGTCTGTAATCATGACTTTTACTTTTTAAGTTGGACATCCGCCTACATGGGTAGGCATTTTTATTTCTTGTTGGATGTGTTGTCTGTTTGTCCGTGATTGCGGCAAGGATTGGCGAAAGAAAATACCGGAGCGCAGCGAGGATGATTTTCTTTCAGCCAACCAGCCCGTAGGGCCGCCTTGCGCATTCATCGGACAAACGGCTATCTTTGCAGCAAGAAATGAGAATGCGGAATCCGGCTTGTTATTTCCGAATTCCGCATCCATGTTCCCTGACTTTCCGTTCAGCCGTTTCTTCAGGTATGTATCTGCCATCCTATGGTGGGTGTCATGGTGACGGCGAATGATTCGTCCGGTGAACCGTGATAAAGAAGTCCTCCGACGATACCTTCGTTTCCGGTTTCTACATACCGTTGTACAAAACCGAAGGAATACGGTGCCCGGTCATAATAGAGTTCAATCTCACAAGGGCGATTTTTATTTTCCTCCCATCCTTTGAGGCGTTCCAGACATTTTTTGAGAGAAGTGTCATTGATTGATTTGGCATACTGCATTACTTTGTCGTAATGCTCCTGACTACACATGATTTTCATGATCATTTGTTTTTTATGGGTGAATAATAAATGATTTGTCTTAGTCAATCCAGAATGTACCGCAATGGGGACATTTGCTTCCGCATGGAAAATCATTGATATAGAATGTATTCCGGTGACGTTTGTAATTCATGTCTCCGAAAGTGCATTTCCCTTCACGGAAAGTCTTTTCATACGCGGTTTCCTGTAATTGGTGTTCCGTCATCGTACTTGTCGGTATGTGGCTTTTTGACCGCTTCATACTTGTTTCCCACAGAGTGGAGTCGCACCAGTCATTACTCATGCCGCATATTTCATCCGCATATGAATAATGTACCTGCGAGTCAACAAATAGGTTGTCTCTTTTAAATGGGAATGTGATGTCTATTGGCAATGTAATGTCATAACCGGAACCGTTGCGACTATCAGCTATGGCTACCACTACATCGCCATGAAAACGTATCGTACGGAAATCTGCATCCTGATTGTGGGTAAGCAACTTATCGAACATGGCATTGAAATAGATACGCAATTCACCGCCATACGAAGCGTTTTGGACCAGTTCCAGTATCTCATCATCGTATTGCCCTTTTTTTAGTTTCAATGCGCGTCTCACTTTGTAACAAGCCATCGCTTCTGATTCCCCGCGCGTATTGCTACATGCACTGTATCCATCTATTTCCACTCCGAGGGAATAAAACAGATTGGTAACAGTGGAATGTCTGATAAGATCTTCGGTCGGGTCGGTATCGTTACGCTCGTAAATCAGGTCGCTGATTTCTTCCGCATGTTCTTTAAACTCCTCATACCTTCCATCTTCCGACATCTTCCTTTCAATCTCATCAATCGTATCTGTCAGATTCTCTCTTTCCTGTTCCATATACCAGTCGAACACCGCTTCATGAATGACATCCAGACTATTCTTCCGGATACATTGTTCCTGCAAGTCCTCATGTTCGTCCAGATCTTTCCGGTGGTCCACATGGTAGAGGCTTACCGATGGCGGTACAAAACTTTGCCAGGATTGATTTGCTGTGTTCATGATCTTTGATGCTTTAGTGAGTGGGTTCTGTTCATGCGGTATCTCCAGGATTCTTTCAGGTAGTTCTTCGTACCTGAAATACTTCCATGTATCATCTCAAAGGAGTCGTTGTAGAGATAGCAGGAATCCAATACGCCGGGAACGCCGTCCTTATCCGCTATCATTTGCAATTCAATGTCATGCCTGACGGATTCCGCTTTCTCTTTTTCTACTCTCCGGGTGATTTCTTTACGGACTTCTCCGATATGCGGGGCGGTGAAACCAATGGCACCCGAAAAGAATACGAATTGATATTTTTCCATATGCCAGTCATTTTATTATTGTAGTGATGGTACAACCTTGTTCAACTCCGCAGTTGATTCCTTCCATTATTTCCTCATCGGTCAAATAGTTGAGATCTTCCCTTGTGAGGTAATGGCAGATGCTCTCATGCAGTTCTTGCGCTTCGGTATCGCTTTGAGCCATTCCGTCAAGAAGTGCCTTCTCCAATTCGGGTACGGAAACAATATAAATTCCATACGTGTCTTTAATAGTTCGGGCGGGATATTCCCTCTGCTTGTATTCTACGATTTCCGGTTTTCCTGCTTCCGGTGGTAACTTGGCAGCAATTACTTTGTAATATTCCGGTGCCAATTCCTGTAACTTCTTCCGGTTGAAAGAGAACAGTTTAAAGCCGTTCCATTCCGGTAATTCCGTATTGGGAACCGCTATTCCGTATCGCATCAGGAATTCGTGTGCGCCTTTGTTATAATCCCGGCTATCCACATAAGCGTGGAAGGGAGGTAAAGAGAATTGGTTGATGGTAAGGTCGGTAAACGGTTCCCAACCATCTTCCACAGTTTCACACGGACAGATCAGTCCGACATATAGATTATCGTTATCGGCATAAGTTGCCAATGTCAATTGTACCTCTACGCGTCCATCCGGATAGAGATCGGATTGCCAGTATAGTTTATTGGCTGTATTTTCTGTAGTCATATTCATTTTAGTTTAATTCGGCCAGTTCTGTTTTTACCAATCGGATTTTTTCTTTCAGTTCATCTTCCTTACGAAAAGAGGGAGTACATTTTGTACATCGCATCCCGGTACCCCAACCGATATTATTCATTACTTGCGTTGTCCTTGCCTGTTCCTTTGATAGGGAAGATTCCAAACGGGCAAGTCTGCGCTCTAAAACTTCTTTCTTTTTACTCATCGTCTTATCTTTTTTAGTGACAATAAACAAGAATGGCGGCAACCGTTTCCAGCCACCGCCATTCCCTTGTCGGACATTTATGGATGCTCATTGCTTCCTGTTTTTATTTCTGTTTTTTCTCGCTTGACATTCCTTAGCTTGCAGAGCAAGTGCTGAAACAACTCCCGGTCGTAAATCCGGTAAAAGAACGTTTCTCCTGTTTCCTTTATGCTTCCGGTGAATGAAACCGATTCGTGGTTTATGGGAAATTGAAAGAATCTGCCGTTTGCCAACAAGGTCTGTTTCTCATAGTTTACTTCATCCAGAAACTTTTCGATGTCATCCTCTCCATGGTTGTCGGAGAAATAGAGAAAGTGATGCTTACGCAGGCTGAGCAGAATATCAGCCATCTCTTTTCTTGCCCTGTGAAGATCTCCGGCATTATTTTGTTTAGCTACCATGTTGCAAATGAAGCGTTCATTACCTTCCGCATTGAGAAAAGAATAAGGGGTTATCAGCGTATCCCCGTTTTTCTTGTCGGTGATTACCTGAGTGGCTCCCTTTATCACTTTACTTTTGAACGTAATTTGAAGGTAATGACTGTCGATGATCCTCTCCAATTTCTCCTTCGGTGCTCTTGCGGAATACAATCCTTTGAAATACCGTCCTCCTACGTTGAAACAGAACGGATACAGATTACCGGAGTAAGGCTCACCGACAAAAAAGTAACGTCCGGTCAGGCGGATGGGTGGCAATACGTTCATACTATCGTAGTAAGTTTCCTCCGTTATTTCACGGAATGATCCACAAAGGGACTTCTCATAGATACGAAGCCTCTTGTCCAATTCCTTCCCCGATACTGAAATCAGATAAGGGTTGCGCTCGCTGATTCTCAGTTCTTCTAACGTTTCACCTCCATAATCGGAATGTGTGCCATCGGATAGAGAAGTAAGGCAATATCCCCGGAAGAACCGGGAGTCAATGACATATTTAATTTGTTCGTTTCTCATGGTTCAGCTATTTGGAAGGTTCAATACTCTTTTGGCCGCATAGACGGCATTACTCGTCAGCTGCCTTTGCCATGCCTGGTTTCGTGGCGACCATCGGAATCCGGAAGATTTCAGTTCCTTGCGCTTGCTCTCTTCCGGGATATCATCAAACAGGATTTGCAACCGGTCTTCTCCGTAATTCCAGACCAGCGTTCCACCCTCGAACTTTAACTCTTTGTTTTCTTGCTCCTTTACCGTTTGAAGCTTTTCCTTCATGCGTTGTGCTATTTCAGGAAGTTGGAAGAACTTGTTCCGTGCGGTAATAACTGGCTTTTTTACACTGGAATTATACTCAGTAATGAAATCCACCGCTTTTTGAACGATTTCCACCTCGCCATGATTGGCAAATGTGCCGACCTTATTCAGAATACTGCTGACAAATAATGCCCGGTCATATCCTCTGACCTTACCTGTGTCAATCTCGTGAATCGTTTCTGCACTACCGACAATATCACGTTTCAGTCTGTTCCATGCCTCTTCCTGTTTCTCTTCTTCCGGTCGTGCCACTTCCTTCACCCGCCGCATGGCCTCAAGAAATCTTTTGCGCCATTCGTGGAATTCATTGTACTTGTTGTCGCAGCTTCTGTTTGCTTTCTCATTCCGCTTATAATTAAAATTGGCAGAACCGGTTATCATGGTACTGGCACAATTGGAAAGACTTCCGAGTAGGGAAGAGAATTTCTGTTTATAGATCGCTATATATTCCTCCTGCTTCTTTTCCGGTATTTGAAGTAAGTCCTCCAGTAACTGCTTCTCATATTGCATAATCTCCGTTTCACCCCTTACATCCGGGCTAAAGGAACTCCAACGGTAGGCATCATAAGCCCTTCCCTGATACTCTTCCAAATATCCCGGATATCTGAAAGCCACCGCTTCCCATTCTTTGAAATCACCAGGATGTAATTCTTTCTTCTCCTTTTCATCACCATACAAATGGGCATAGCAGTTCATTCCCGAATGTAATTTTCTGAAATGAAAAGGGACAGGATCCCCGTCTGTCCCTATCCGTTTGATTGCTGTTACCCGATAGGCATTCTTTTTGGTTAATGGAATGGCAGGTGGGGTTTCTGCGTTTCCAACTTGGTTCACTACGTTTTCTTCGTGAACCATTACTTCTTCTTTTAGCTCAGTCATACTTTCAACTTTTTAAATGATACATGACCGGCTCTGTGGAGCCAGTATTTTAATTTCTTACCTGCCTGACTGCCTTGTGCCGGGATTGTGCAAGGCTTGGTGAAAGAAAATACCGGAGCGCAGCGAGGATGATTTTCTTTCATCCAACCAGCCCGAAGGGCCGCCCTGCTCAATCCTTAAGGCACGGGGCTATCTTTGCGGGGAAGAAGTTGAAATATTGACGTTAACTATAAAATATGGTTTGTTTTACTTTGGTTTTCACAATTTCTAAAAAACAATTATTATAACCATTTGATTTTAAAATAGATTGTACTACCTTTGTTCTTAATAGAAAAGCATTTGGTTCTAATAATAAAAAATTATGCTGCATATAGAAATGCTACAAGCACTCCATGGTGATGCCTTCATCCTTCATTGTAAAAAAGGAAAAAATGAGGGTGTCGTAGTAGTAGATGGTGGGCCAACTCAAGATTCTTTCAAAATTGTGAAAAGGCTTGATATGCTAGGCACGATTGATCTTATGGTACTTACGCATTATGATGATGACCATATTGGAGGTATATTAGCTTATATAAAAAGACACAAAGATGACAAACCTTTTCCGGTTAAGGAAATGTGGGTGAATTGTGCTTATCAAGTACCCTTTAAAACCTCACCAAACATATCAATGATGCAAGCAAAAAAACTAGCAGATGAACTGGAATGCATCAATCACGACTTAATTCAATCAGGACATCCTGCTATAAGATGGAGAAAACCTGTTATCGCTGGTGAGGAAAAACATTTACCATTTGCCGACTTTCAAATATTGTCACCATTTGAATATATAAAAGAGTTGAATGACGCTAATTTTAAAAAAGAAATTGCTAATATCTCAAGAAATAATAATCGTCAAAAGGGTGACTTGGAAATATCCTTAATAGAATTGTCTCGAAATAATAAAAAATCTCCTAATGAAACTAGTAAACAAGAAGTAGTGAACTGGTCATCCATATCGTTTATTCTAAATTGCGACAATTATAGCGCTTTGATGCTTGGTGATAGCTATCCCTGTACAATCATTGATAGTTTGAAACGGAAAGGCTACAATTGTGATGACCGTAAATTAGTTGTTGATTATGTTAAAGTCTCACACCATGGTAGTTGTAATAATATAAGTAATGAAATGCTAGATATGATAGAATGTAACAAGTTTTTAATATCTACAAATGGTGGTACTGGACGTTCATGTCATCCTGACCGAGAATCTATTGCCAATATCATATATCATACAAAACGAGATAAATCAAAACCTATTCACTTTTATTTTAATTATGAAAAAGAGAAGATTGAGAAGAAAGGTTTTCAATTTATAAAAGAGGGTGAAGAAGATGAATGTCTCTTTACAATACATGATGGTATACAATTATTTCCTTAAATAAAAAAAATGTCATTAATCGATCAAATATGTTGTATTTCTGTCGAAATTCTATGTAGTGATGAGGCAGATAGCTCTTTAGGAACGGGTACCATTATTTCAGATGGAGTTTCTTACTATGTTATGACTGCTGGGCATTGTATAAAAAAAAACAGTAATGGGGCAGCATTTGATATTAGTGATATAAAAGTTATATCATATGATAATGATGTATCACACGAAATAAACGTTCTTGCAATAGATAACTATAATTTAACTGAAGAAAAAGATTTTGCCATTCTTCATATTGCCAATCCTGATATCAGCTTTGATTTTATGAATAATGTTAAGAGATGTGATGATATAATTGATGAAGAAAAATATTTTTTTTATGGTTATACTGAATTATCAAAAACGGGACGAATATATGAATTGCAACGTAGAGGTAAGTCGCAATGGCATCTTAAATCTGATAATATGGTTAATCAACCCAAAGATGCGATAACGCTTATGGGAGGGAATTCCGGAGCTGGTGTGTTTTTTAGGAAATTGGATATTTTTTATTACGTTGGATATGTGAAACAACTCCTTGATGAGGATGGAAATCTTAATGATGTTATTGTATATCCTTCATCAAGATTTGATAATTATCTTTCACCTGTGACTAAAGACGAAAATTTTTTCAAATTGGTCAAAACGTGGACAGATATGGAGAATAAGGAGGAAAATGAGGAACTGAGACGAATATATCAGCAAGAAAATGTGGAATACACAAAGAACTTGGAAAGAAAAATGGATGTACTGTTTTCACATCCTAAAGAAGCTTCTGATAAATCCATTTTTTATCTTGACCAGTATATTCGTGGTCTTAGATTAAATAATGAGATAAACAAGATGCCTTATGTAGCAGAGAAACTTAGAGAGAAAGATCAACAAGCATTTATGGAAATTCAAGAACTTAGAAGTAAATATTTTATAGCTGATATGGATGCAAGAAAAGACTTGAAAGAAGTCAAAGATAAAATAATGGAAGCCGCATCTAATATTCTCTATACAGATGATAAAGATAAAACGCTTTCCAAAGGATATGCTAATTATAGCATTGCAGAAAAGTTATTGATATGTTCGCTTGACTATATAAAAGAAAATTCATGATTACCAAGATTTTTACTCCAAAACCGAGCCCAATTCGGACGGTATCAACATCATTATATAAAATTGTTGCAATCATGTTGATCACAAAAAGATTTGAAAATCTATCTATACCTAAACTCCAAGTATATATGTGGGGATTGCAGTATAGAGAAAATTTGCAGAAACTTAAAATGTGGAAAATACAAAATAAAGTGACTGAAGCACCATGGCTACTTGAAAATGACATTATTCCCATTATATCTCAGTGTATCTCTAATCATTTTTTGAAAATAGAAACAAATAAAAGTAAGAAAGTAACTGTTGCTCTTGATTCTGCAGCTAACGATTTCCTACAAGCAATAAATGAGGTGGAACTGGTACAAGAACTAAATGATTGTTTAAATGAAATTGGAAAATTGACAGATAAAATGTTGGAAAATATCGAATTTGATTTTTAATAATTATGATACATATTGATAAGATTAATATTTCTATATCTGCTCACGCCTATGATGATCAGAATAATATTAGACAATTTGGTAGAGTTTTGAATTTTCAAAATGGACTGAATCTTGTTGTTGGAGATAACACTTCTGGTAAAACAACCATTGTAAGGTGCCTCTTTTACTGCCTAGGAATGGAGGAACTCATTGATGGTAAATCAGGGACAGGAGCAATGGATAAGTCAGTGAAAGATGTCTTCAAATATGATGATTCAAATCATAGCAACCAAGAATGGAATGTGCTTTCATCATATGTGATGCTTCAGTTGTCCAATTCTATTAATGAAGTTATTACAGTGCGTAGAAATATCAAATGTGATGAGTTAAGGGATAATGTTTTATATGTATGGAAAACTCCGATGGTAGATGATATGCAGCTTAGTGATAGTAGAGAATATTATGTGCATAGAACGGATGATCATAATATAGAATTTACTGTTGGATTTTATGCGCTTCTCTCTGAGTTTGCAGGATTGCCATTGAAGACTGTTCCAGCTAGAAATACAGATAAGGGTACAATACTTTATATGCAAACATTATTTGCCCTGACTTTCATTGAACAAACACGTGGATGGTCTGACTTTTTTGCCAATATACGCTCTTTTAACATTGTAAACCCAAAGCAGCGTATAATAGAGTATGCCATGGGGTATGACTTTGATAGCGAATTGGTTACTGCAAATAAACTTAAAGAGAGAAGAAAAGCGTTAGAAGGAAATTGGAGTTCTGTAACAAGTGATTTTATTAGTTATCTAACTTATAACAAGCTCTTTGTAGTAGGTTTAAATCCTATATTGGCCAAACAGAAAACTGCTCTCGCGGAATTACGCTATGGAGTGCGCGATACAGATTGTGGGTTGAATGATTATGTTATTCAATTGCAAGAGCGTGTTTCTTATTTGGAAACTAAACAAAATAATAGCCAAATAATTGAAAGAAATAATGGTTATTTGTTAGCTCTAAAGAACTATAAGGAGCATAAGGTAGAATATGAGAATTTCTGTATTAGCTTAGTTGCCGAAATTGAGAAATTGGATAATATCAAGAAGCAGGTTGAAACTATTGAACATGAGATTAAAAGATATTTAAGTCTAGCTCAAGTAAATAATGTTGTTAACAATTTAGACGTGGAGGAATGTCCGACTTGTCATCAGTTTCTTCCTATAAATAATACTCAGCAATTTACAATTTCTCCCGAACAGATAGAAGAAAGTAAAAATGTGTTGAATATGCAGAAAAAGTTTCTTGCTCCAATGATAGATGGATTAGAAAGATCTATTAAAAATAAGGAACTAAATAAGCTATATTTAGAGAATCAATTGTCAATAGAACTAGATCAGTTGAAAATAATGGCAGAATTAAATGACGTGAACTTAAATCCGCTTTCTGCTACTGAACAGTTTGAACTTGTAAATGATAGGTCAAAGATCGCGGTTCTAGATAGTGTAAAATCTCACATTGAGAATGTGATTGGACGACTCAAGACTATAAAAGTTAACTATGATTCAATATGTGGTGAAATAGTATCACTGAAAAACCGTAATGTAATAGAAAATCCTGTCAGTATTCAACTTAGTCAATTTAAGACATACCTCAATAAATTCAATTATACTAGCAATAATGTAATGAATCAAGTGTTTTTTAAAGAAGAAGATACCACTTATAAATATTTGCCTGTAGTTCAGCATGGTGAAAATATTGAGGAAGAAATCAGATCTGATTCATCTGCATCAGATTTTATCAGAAGCTTATGGGCGTATTACCTAACATTACTTGCAATTGGACCAAATCATCCAGGTTTCCTTATTATGGATGAACCTTGCCAACACTCTATGAAAGAGCAAAGCCTTCAGAATCTTTTTAGAGAGTGTGCGAGATTAACTGATAAGCAGATAATCTTGTTTTGTTCTTCACAACCACATACAGAAGAACACCCTCAAAATAATGAGGAACAGAGAATTTCTAGAAATATTATTGAGTCTTTGGTGATGGGACTCCAAGGTGTGCAAATTAAATATTGTGATATTGACCCAAAGGCTATAATTGCAAAAGAGTAGTATAGTAATATCCGTTTATGCATCAAAAATGAAAGCATAATAATGTATCTATAAAATAGCAGTAAATAAAAGTGAAGATGTTATTTATGTAATTCACTTTAGTTGACTGAATATATCTATTTTAAATTAAAGTTTAAGTATTGAATCAATTATGAAATGGCATTCTACTCATAAAAAGCATAAGAAGAAAAGGACTAATAGAAAAAAAGGAGTGAAAATATCTAGAATCTTTGCTCTACTTAATAGTAAGTCAGATTTAGTCAAATCGTCTTCCACAAGCAGTGATATTATAATAGAAAGACATAAAGATCCATTAGAATTGTTTGGTCATGTAGATTTAGATGATTTTGCTCGTCCAACAAAAAATGATACACTTTTTAAAGAGCCTTTAGATTATAATGATTTGTCAATAATAGGCAGGTTTGTCGATAGAAATGATTTTATGATAATCAGTGGTTTTTATGATGTTGCAATTAATTCTCTGCAAATATTGAAAAATAAAGGTGTTAGAGAAAAGGATTCTCATATATATCCAATCATCTATAATTACAGACATTATTTAGAACTAATAATTAAACAAACTATAAGATATTTTAGATTGGCCGAAAACGAAATTACGAATGACGAAGTTGGTTATGAATCTGGTCACTGCCTAAAGAAACTATGGAGCATTTTAAAAACATATTTAAGTAAAATCGAAGATGTTAATCAACAGGAAACAATAGCATTTGATAAGTTACTTAATGAATTAAATGATATTGATGAAAATTCATTTGCCTTTAGATATCATTGTGATAAAGGAAAAACAATACATGATAAAATCAAATTAACTATTTCTGAATCAAAAGATATATCTTTAAGTAACCTTGAAGTAGTCATGAAAAAAATGCATTGTTATATCGAAGGAATATCTTGCCTGGTTTATGATAGGTACAAAAGTTATTGTGAGAAAAATATAAAATGATATTTTATTTTTGAACCACCAATTGGGTTCTTTTGATTTTTTTTTCTATATTTGTGCCCGTTAAGCGAAACAAATAGTTGCAAAACTATGAAATAGAAAACGTCCTTATATGTGGGACCTTGAAAAAACAGATTCGCAAAACCTTGAAGTTCAAGAAACTAAAAATATAGTTCGACACCCTGAGGGTGTACGAAGATAAGGTTCTGAAAACAATTGAGTTTCAGAACCTTTTTTATCGTCACTGGATATGACTATTGCTACTAGACTAAAAGAATCTTGAAAATCTCCCGTATGTAGATGCAACAACAGGAGGCATTTATCTGTTTTTCATTATATAGTTTCACTCTCATCATGAATAATTGGAAGAAAAAATTTATCATAATATGGAGCGGGCAACTATTTTCTATATTAAGTAGTTCCATCGCTCAGTTCTCTATTGTCTTATGGATTAGTCTCAAAACGGGTTCTGCGGAAGTTTTGTCCTTTGCCATGATTGCCGCCTTGTTGCCGCAAGCCTTGTTAGGGGCATTTGCAGGCGTATATGTGGATCGCTGGAACCGGAAATGGACTATGATAGGTGCAGATAGTTTCGTTGCACTCTGTTCCGGTATCATCGCTTTGTTATTTTACCTGGATATTGTGGAATTGTGGCATATCTATATATTATTGGCACTTCGTTCCATTGGTGGTTCGTTCCATTCACCGGCAATGAAATCATCCATTCCATTGCTGGCTCCGGAAAAGGAACTGACCCGTATTGCGGGGATTAACCAGGCTATCCAGTCTATTTGTAATATCGGTGGCCCTGCGTTGGGAGCGGTTCTGCTTCTGGCATTCGATATGAGTGTAGTCATGTTATTGGATGTGGCAGGCGCAATCATTGCCTGCACTTCCCTACTGTTTGTTTACATTCCGAATCCGAAGAAGGAAAATATCTCAGCTAAGAGTGTATTGAACGATATGCGCGACGGTTTTCATGTGATTATGCGCAACCGAGGAGTTAGTTGGGTGATGGTTACAGAAATCCTGATTACTTTCTTTGTGCTGCCGATAGTCGCCCTGATGCCGCTGATGACTTTACATACTTTCTCCGGAACAGCTTATCAGATTAGTTTGATAGAAACACTTTTCGGGGTGGGCATGTTGGCCGGAGGGGCTTTATTGGGGATTTGGAATCCTAAGATCAGGAAGATACTGATGATCGCGTTCTCTTATGCGGTACTTGGTCTGGCATTGGCTATATGTGGTATGTTGCCCGGCAATGGGTATGTCTTTTTTGCCATACTGACGGTGGTACAAGGGCTTATCGTGCCATTTTTATCCGGTCCCTTTACCGCTCTATTGCAGACGCAGTTCAAACCGATTTATCTGGGACGTGTATTCTCGCTTTTCGACAGTATAAGTTTGTTCCCTTCTATCATCGGTCTGCTTGTCACAAGCTTTGTAGCTGACTCTCTGGGAATAGGCAACATATTTATATACTGTGGTTTTGCCATTGTACTGACTGCAATTCTGATGATGTGTATTCCTTCTGTTAGAAATCTGGAGAAAGAGGAGATCAGGAAGAAAAAGTAAATAGTATTATTGCGCGTCTATACCTCTTTTTTTCAGCATCTCAAAGTCTTCTTTTCTCATTCCTATATCATCCAGTGGACGCGGTTCATTATGATCATTCAGATAAACCCTCGATTTCTCTGTATAGAGAGGGCTGGTGACAGATAGACTGTCATTGCGATACGGAGTTTCTATTCCGGCCAGTTCCATCATGGTCTGGAAAAAAGAAATGCTGGAAGATATATTTTTCTGTCGGTTCATCGAAGCAGCTTTCTCTATCCCGGGATACTCTTCCCTATAACTGTCGGATGTCCACAGCAGGAAAGGTACGTGTAGCTGATAGTAGGATGGAACGGGGGATGCATGAAGAAACAGGTGTCGGCCATCATCGAAGATATCTTCCCCATGGTCGGACGTGTAAAGCATACTGGCATCTACTTGCTGCTCCTCCAATAGGTGGATGATACGTGCCAAGAAATTATCCGTATACCGAATGGAATTATCGTAGGCATTCATCAGGTTATCTTTGTATTTCACTTCTGCATCTACGGGGAAATCCGGCAAGAAGAAAGCAGCAGCTTCCGGATAACGTTCCCGGTAATTGAAGTGAGATCCATAGGTATGCAATACAATGAGCTGTTTCCGATTTCCTTTCTCAAGTTCTTTTTCTACCAACATTAACAGGTCGTCATCTGAAGGGTTATATTGCGAATCCTGAGAATCTTCCTTGATAAAATCATAAGTATCCGCTTCCATTCCGAAGAAGTCGATGAAAGAATGGTTATACCGCTGATTTGAGAAGAAAGCTGTCTGGAAGCCGGCTTCTTTGAAAGCGGTAATGATACTTTTCCGATAATAAATGGAATCGAAATTCTGTGCAGAAACAGGAGAAAGCAGCATTGGTACACTCTTGTGCGTAGTATTCGATTCCGTCAGAACATGGCAGAAAGAGGTCACTCCTTCTATTTTAGAAAGCTCAGGGTTCGTATCCCGATCATAGTCGTAAAGACTCCAGTTCAGGGCGCGGGATGTCTCGCCCACTACCATAATATAAATTTCGCGCCTGTCTTCCGGATGGGAAGGCTGGGCGTTAAAAGTGAAATTCTCTGATGTGCGGTGATACGTCCTTGTTTGGGCATTACGCTGGAATGCGAGTGCTACATTGTAACACACGTTGGCCGGATACAAATCCGACTTCAGCTCGTAACGTTTATCCAGTCCATAAGCGGCGCCCAATGAGATAAAGCCGATGAGTAAGGCAATCCATGCCTTTTTTCGTTCCCGACGGATAAATTCCGGAGATAATTTCCGCTTCTTTATAATGGAGATTACAGCCAGAATCAATGCCGGTATATAAAGAATAATCACGCTCACTAATGCCGGAACAAGATTATCCAGCAACTCCATAGCTTCACTCGAATTAGTGGTTACTAGATTCAGAAACATATCCACAGCAATAATGGACTGTCCGAAGAGATAAAGCAGTACTATCTGGAAAGCTCCGAAGAAGATGAATAGGAAAAGGATCCAGAACATCTTTCCACAGTTTCTCGACAAAGTCATCAATAGATAATAGAAAGCAAATGGCAACAGTACATTGCACACTTTTGCCACCACAGGCATCGGCTCTGTAAAACAGAGGATGATATTGGGTACTATCAGGATCAACAGGAACAGATAGAACAAATGCTCCTGATTTTCCAACCATTTCTTTATGTTTTTAAAAAGCTTCATTGATGTTGAATATAAATCCGGTCTGGCCTTTTCCAAACCCTAAATCTAACCTTACGTTTACTCTCTTTTTGAACTCCCACCGATAACCAAAACCATAATTAGGGAGGATATGTTTAACTTCGAAGCCGGAGAATTTAGGAAATACGGTTCCCGCTCCTGCCCATACAGCTACGCCATTTCGCCTCCAGACGTGCTGACGAAGCTCTATCTGCGCATCCATAGCACATTTATCACGGTAACGCCCTTCGTAATAGCCACGCATGGAATAAGAACTTCCCAATGTTGCCATCAATCCCCAAGGCGGATTACCGTAATTTAGCAATGTATGGAATTGCCCAGCCAATACTCCCCCTTTCCATACAGGATGATAATAGCTGGTAGTCAGCTCTGTGCTACTGAAAGCATATTTATTACCGAGGAATGCGGGACTGAATCGTTGGTCTATTCTCAGGTAATAGCCACTATAGGCATTTGTGAGGAAATCCCGTGAATCATAGAGTAATGAGAATCCGAGGCTTATATTGGTAGTCCGTGCTTTCATTCCTTCCCACAGTTCGGGCTTTTCAAAATCGTGGCCGTAGACATAATCAAAGACAGCCATCGGACCGATATAGAAGTTGCACGCTACACGAGTCATGAAGTCTACCTTTACTTGTGCCTGGAAGCGGTCGTAATCACTTTCATTATCGTCATTAGAACCGTTTTCATATCCTTTTCCCCAATACAGGCTGGGGAACGAATAGAAATAAAGATTGTAATTCAGACGGTATTTGTCTTGTGGAAAGAGATGATTTCCACGTACCCCCAACAAATAGAAACCTACCGTAGATACATCACCATATAAAGATACATTAGATGGCGGAAGGATGGTGTCATTCAGGTCTGTACGATATAATCCGGCGGCTACCAGACCGATACCGAACTTGGTGTCACTGGAATAATGAGGTCCTCCGATAACGCTGAAGTCAAACTTCTTGTTTTTTTTCTCTTTATTGGCATCATTAAAATAGTCCAGGAATTTCTTGAAGAAACTTTTCTTTTGTGGTAAAGTATCAGTTACAGATACAGAAGATTCGACTGAAACATCTGTTCCTGTGGGGCCTTGTGCCCATATACCGGTTGCTATTAGTAATAACAGCACCGGTAATACCCATTTCGTTAGTTTAGCGTCCATGATTACACCTGTAGAAAACTACGTCGGCAAATTTAGTTTTATTTTAACCATATAACAACAATTTTGTGAAGTGTTTTGTTCAAACTTCTTCCATTAAGAAAAAAGGGGGAAGAAATAAGAATTTCAGAACTTTATTCCCGTTTTAACGTTATTCTTTTAGAACGAATAACGAACTTCATTATGAAAACAAAAATGGATATTCCCGATAAAGAGGGGCGAAAACGACTTGTGATTGTGGGTGGCGGCTTCGGTGGATTGAAGTTGGCACGAAAATTGAGAAGTGATAAATTCCAGATAGTGTTATTGGACAAGAATAATCATCATATTTTCCAACCCCTACTCTATCAGGTAGCAACCGCCGGTATTGAACCGAGTGCAATTTCTTTTCCTTACCGCAAGATATTTAAAAAGAGAAAACATTTCCATATACGTATTTGTGAGGCGCAACGGGTAATTCCCGAAGATAATATTCTGGAGACTTCCATCGGAGCTCTTTCATATGATTATCTGGTTGTCTCTACCGGATGCCGTACCAACTATTTTGGTAATGATGGGCTGTCTCAACGGACAATGGCCCTGAAGAACACTGCGGAAGCTTTGTTTAATCGCAACCAGATACTGGAAAGTTTTGAAAAAGCACAGAATACCAGCAATCTGGAGAAAAGAAAACGTCTCATGACATTTGTCATCGTAGGTGGTGGCGCTACGGGTATAGAACTTTCCGGTGCATTGGCAGAAATGAAAAAATTTGTGCTTCCGCAAGACTATCCCGATCTTGATATGAACCTGATGCGCATTGTCCTTGTGGATGGTGCTCCCCGCCTGCTTTCCGCTTTCTCTGAAAAATCTTCGGAAGAAGTGGCAAATTACTTATTAAAACGTGACGTGGAGATCATAACCAGTGTGCAGGTTACGAATTATGAAAATGGAATAATGACACTGAGTGATAACAGTACCTTGGAAACGATGAATGTCTTTTGGGTTGCAGGTGTACGCGCCAACAGCATAGAGGGACTTGCAAAGGAAGCCTATGGTCCCGGTAACCGCCTCCTTGTTGATCTCTACAACTGTGTTCAGGGTTATAACAATATTTTTGCCATCGGTGATACTGCACTTATGATTTCCAAGGAATACCCGAAGGGACATCCACAAGTAGTTCAACCAGCCATTCAGCAAGCCCGTAATCTGATCCAGAATCTGGATAGAAAGGAACGGGGGCTTGAAATGCAACCTTTTGTTTATCACAACAAAGGTTCCATGGCTACCATAGGACGCAATCACGCAGTGGTGGAACTGAAAAACCTTCGTTTCGGTGGTTTCCCCGCGTGGGCAGTATGGCTATTCATCCACTTAATGAGTATTGTCGGTGTAAAGAACCGTCTGTTTATCTTTGTAGACTGGATGTGGAGTTACTTTACATACGATCCTTCTTTGCGGGTAATTATAAAACCTTTGCGTAGAGATAAACCATAATGCCTTATTTTTCGTTATATTAAATATAAATGTTTAAACGAACGACTATGCTTTACAAATTTTTATTCCCGTCCAAACCGGATGGAGCAGCAACGTCTGCTATATTATTAATAGTGAGAATTATATTTGGTATGTTACTAATGAACCATGGTATCGAGAAGTGGTCCAATTATCAGGAGTTATCCGCTGTATTTCCCGATCCGCTGGGTGTGGGCAGCCCTCTTTCCCTAGGATTAGCCATATTCGGTGAATTGGCTTGTTCTATGGCATTTATCATTGGTTTCCTTTACCGTCTGGCTATGCTACCGATGATATTTACAATGGGGATGGCATTCTTTGTCATTCACGGAAACGATCCGTTTGCGGTCAAAGAACTGGCTTTCATATATCTGGTGGTATACGTACTGATGTATATTATCGGTCCTGGAAAGTTTGCCGTAGACCACTGGTTAGGTAAGGCTTTGACCCCCAAAAAGCCTTAATTTTACTGGGGCTGTTTAACTGAAAAATTGTTTTTGTCTCTTATTTAAGTGTATTTTTCACAAAAAGCACTTATATTTGCCCGAAGAAAAAAGAGCAAAGAGTTAAATCAATAAACTCAGTAAAACAAAAGAAAGTAATTATGAAAAAGAGTAATTTGAATTTGGCTGCAACCGTGATGATTTGTGGCGCATTTCTTTTCAGTTCTTGTATCGGTTCTTTCGGCCTGCACAGTAAATTGGTAAATTGGAACCAAAGTATCGGTACAAAGTTTGTTAATGAGCTTGTTTATCTGGCTTGCAACATTATCCCCGTATATCCTGTTTGCTATCTGGCAGATGCGTTGGTAATCAACTCCATTGAATTCTGGAGCGGTTCCAATCCGATGGCTAACGTGGGTGATGTGAAGAAAGTAAAAGGTGAAAACGGAAACTATCTCGTAAAAACATTGGAGAACGGTTACTCTATCACAAAAGAAGGTGAAACCACTGCTATGGAGCTGGTTTACGACAAAGAATTGAACACTTGGAATGTTGTTGCAGAAGGTGTTAGCACTGAATTGCTGCAAATGAACGGTGATGGTACTGCACAGATGTATCTGCCGAATGGTGAAGCAATGAATGTGACATTGGATGCGCAAGGCGTAGCTGCTGCTCGTCAGGCAACGATGATCAACACTTATTACGCTGCACGCTAATTAAGAAAAGAATTTGAATATGCGGGCGGATGAGCAATCATTCGCCCGTTGCTTTTTATACCCCTCCCGATTTTTTAGAATGGGTAACCTACTGCAAAGTGGAAAGCAAAGTCACGTCCGAAGTCAGGACGCAGAATGGGATAACGATCCTTTCCCTTTTCAGGGTTAATAGCCTTCATACCACCATCAAAGCGAAGTACAAAGAAATCCAGATCCAGACGTAATCCCACACCGTAAGCTACGGCTATTTGCTTATAAAACTGGTCGAACTTGAATTTACCCCCCGGTTGATCCTGATATTCGCGAATCGTCCAAATATTTCCCGCATCTACAAACAAAGCACCTCTGAACTTCCAGAATAAACGTGTGCGGTATTCTATACTGGCATCCAGCTTGATGTCACCCGACTGGTTCATGAAGTTACCTTTTTCATCGGAGAAAGTACCGGGACCAAGACTACGTACCGACCATCCGCGTACACTGTTTGCTCCACCCGAGAAATAACGTTTCTCGAAAGGAATCATCCGTGCGTTTCCGTAAGGGATGGCAATACCTCCCCCAATATGAAATGCAATGGAGTTACGGTTATCGATGACGATATTTTTGGCAAAGTCCAGGTCACCTTTTATATATTGTGCATACGGAATATTCAAGATAGTGTATTCATCCTGATCATTCTTCTTTAAATTGCTCATTTTAGAAAGCACATACAGGAGATTTCCCGCAGACTCAAAGTTAAAACGTATACTATAAGAATTACCAATCACTGCATTGTTCATCAATGCTTGTCCTGCGCTGTTATAGATATAGCTGTACCCGGTACGAACAATCAAACGGTCTTTATAATTATACTCCAGCAGATAGTTCTTTTCATCGTTCAGGAAATTGTTTTTAAACTCGGGTTCTATCCACGGCATATACAAATAGTTGATGTCCAGTAAGTCTATACGATGCTGCGAACGCTGTCTCTGCAATCCCCATTTATAACTCCATGAACCGGATGCAACGATGCGTGTAAACTCGGGACGCATCTGATAATTATATTGCAGCCCGAATTCTGTGGTTGCCCTTATCTTCCGCTTAAAGTCATTGGATATGAATGGAAACATGAAGCGGGGAAAGTTTATACTGGTTTCCACACCGAGTTCCGTATAGTTGTCATTCTTATACCCTAAACCGGAAACAGCTTCGTAAGCTCCGCGAAGCTTAACCAGGAAAGTTTCGGAGCCTCTGAATACATTGCGATTCTGAAAAGATACAGATGCTGCGGCACCCAAATCACCCGCAGAGTTCGTTCCCTCCAGTTCGAAAGATACAGACTGATGTTTGTTCTTCGTCAGCATAACATAGGCATTCAGCTTTGCGCTATCATTTACCTGTGTTTCGAAGAAACGTACATTGGTATATTTCAATACCGGCAGACGTCCGAAGTTGGAGTAAGTGCGTTGCACATCCTGTTCATTGTAAAGATCTCCCGGAGTTATCCGCAGATTATCAGTCAATACTTTAGGACGCAGGTACAATTTATCTTTATAATATATGGGAACCCCTTTATAGTGTATCGAATCATTGATTTCCACACTACTGAGAGCTGAAGATTGCAGCACGTCATAGTCCGCAATGAAATTCACTTTATTAATCGTATACTGTGGATGATCCTGCAATTCAGCACCGGAATGCTGTCTGTACCGTGCCAGATGCAAGGTCAGATCCACCTGATAAGTGCCACGTACTGTATCCGCTGTATAAGAGATATAATCTTTATTGAATTTATAATAACCGTTGCGAAGCAGGTTACCCGTGATCCGTTGGCGTTCACTGTCCAGTATGTTGGCATTGAAGTACATACCTTCGGATAAATAGGTCGATGCAGAATCTTTCTGCATATATTCCCAGATTTTTTCATCCTGAACATCATATTTCAGGCTACGGACAATATACGGCTCTCCGGTGTTTACTTTATAAGCCAGTTTTACCTTTTTCTTCTTGATTTTGGGAATGTACTCTACGGTAGCACCCATGTACCCCATATTCTGAACGGCTTTCGTCATTTCCTCCCGTGAACGTTCGGTTTCTTCCTTACTATAGATAACAGGGGCATCTCCCAGCCTGCGTAAAGCCCGGTTCACCCAGCGGGTAGAATCACGTCCCGACCAGTTGTAGACATACAACTGGGTTTTAATCAGACTAAACCATTTGGAGTTCGGATTTTGCCGCACATATATGGACAAATTAGAAGGCTTCACATTTTTATTATCAGTATGTATGCGCACTTCATCCAGCAAGTATGAACCATCCGGCACATATTTGGTGGTCGAGCAGGAAGCTAATGTAAGTATGGCAGCAGTAAGTATTGCGTAGTGGAAGCCTTTCTTCATACCAGAATTAATAAATTGCGCATAATTGACTACAAATATAAATCTATTTTTTCTTTTCCGAAATAAAAAACCGGATGAAGTGTGTTCCGTTTTTTGATTATATAGAAATAATCACGTACTTTTGCCAAACGATAACATTTAAGCTATGGCACTGAGCAAAAACCGCATCAAATATATCCACTCGTTGGAGCTGAAGAAGAATCGTAAAACAGAAAAAGTCTTTCTGGCAGAGGGTCCTAAACTGGTAGGCGATTTGTTAGGACATTTTCCCTGCCGCTTTCTGGCAGCTACGCCCGAATGGTTATCGCAACATCCCAAGCTTCCGGTAGAAGATGTTTCGGAAGTGTCTGATGAAGACCTTTCCCGTGCCAGCTTATTGAAAACTCCCCAACAGGTACTTGCTGTATTCGAGCAGCCGGAATATGAAACGGATGCTTCCGTTATCAGCCATTCACTCTGCTTGGCGCTGGACGATGTGCAAGATCCGGGAAATCTGGGTACTATCATTCGTCTGGCAGACTGGTTTGGTATAGAGCATATCTTCTGTTCCCCGAACACCGTAGATGTATATAATCCAAAGACGGTTCAAGCCACCATGGGAGGCATTGCCCGTGTGAAACTGCACTATACTCCCCTGCCCGACCTCATTCAAAGCCTGAAGGATATACCAGTTTACGGCACTTTCCTCGATGGAGAAAATATGTACACACAGAAATTATCATCCAACGGATTGATTGTGATGGGTAATGAAGGCAACGGAATCGGGAAAGAAGTGGAGCAACTCATTAACCGCAAACTTTATATTCCCAATTATCCCGCAGAGAGGGAAACGTCCGAGTCACTGAATGTGGCAATTGCTACCGCAGTAGTCTGTGCCGAGTTCCGTCGACAGGCAGCATCATTGTAAAATCGAAAGGATAAAGTAGATAAGCATTTATTCCGGAAGGAAACGTTTCTTGGCAGAAAACTTCCGGAAGTTCCTGTAATACTTCATTTGCTTTCTGAAATATACCGGAGTACCCTTTGGAAATATCTTCTTCATTATTCAATAAAGCAATGACTCCGGGAAACCATTCCACTCCTTCGATCTCCTCTGTCAAGGGAAAGGCGGACACGACTTGTCCTTCTTCCGCCCCTACCACATATTGTTTGAGATAACCATGTCCGGGCAGAAAAATAAAGTGTGAAGCAAATCGTTTGATCATCAGGGATTATCTTTACGGAATTGAACGTGTTCCGGATTATCCAACTTCTTCAGTGTAGGTTCCGAAGATGGACGAGGACGGGCAGCATCACGTCTGCGCGGATTATCATTTATCTTCTCTTCCACAGGTTTCAGTTCCTCTTTCTTGAGTTCCTGAGGTTCTATTTTCTCTGTCTTAACAGAATCTTTCTGAATAGAATCATTCTTAGCAAACGACAGTGTATCCGTAGCATGATAACGCATCAGTGAAATGCGGTCGGTCAGCAATGTACGGGTAGCCTGTGCTGCGGGATAATAGATATATCCACGTATTTCCCGGATTTCTCCCAACGTATCGGCAAAGAGGGAAACCGTTTCCATACCCGATTTGTATACTTTCTGAATATCACTGATTATGCTGTCTTTATAGACAATCTGCATAGCCATGACGGGAGCATATAAGGAATCTGGCGCACCGTTGTGGAAGCGGAAACGAACGTTCCACCGCAAAGTATCGCGGTCTTTAAAGTTGGTATCTGAGGGTAATACGAAAGTAATCTTGTTGTCCATCGGCATGCCTGTCAGCTGATAGATACGTTGCCATGCCCATACATCAATGCTGTCGCCCGGAAGACTTTCCTTCGGCTTATTGTCACGTATGGCAATTAAATGGTTAACAACATCCCGCTCCGCTTTCAGCCTTGCGTTTACTTTCTCGTAAATCTTGGTGAGTACTTCCGGATTACGTGTGAACCAAACCATTGAAGAGTCAAATTCGGCTTGCGTAATGCCATGTTTTTTAAACACCGATTCAATGTACAACACCCTTTTATAACCATCGGTATAGGGGACTTCTTCCCCCATAGCCTTTGCTATATGGTAGTCATAAAGCACATTTTCCATCTTAGCATCCGATATGACCACCTTCGGTCTTTTCACCTGACAGGCTGTCAAACAAGATGCTAACAGGAATATGCTAAACCATTGAATTCGATGCAGACCTTTCATGATTTCTTTATTGCATGATAAGAGTCATTCAAATATTTGCTGTAAAATAATAACAGGGCAATGATACCACAACTGATAGCGGCATCGGCAAGGTTGAATATCGGGCTGAAGAATATGAAATGATCCCCACCTACCAACGGCATCCATTGAGGCCAGTTCGTATCAATGATAGGGAAATAGAACATATCCACCACCTTTCCGTAGAACAAAGGAGCATATCCTCCGCCTTCCGGCAGGAATGAAGCTATCTGCGAATGTGTACTCTCATTGAACAACACACCATAGAACACACTATCGATGATGTTACCCAACGCTCCCGTAAGAATCAGAGATACGCATACGATATAGCCTGTCTTCAAGCCCTGCTTGATTATTCTCGTCAAATACCACCCTATAGCTCCTACTGCAACAATACGGAACAAGGTAAGAAATAACTTACCGAATATCTCCATACCGAACGCCATACCGTTATTCTCGGTAAAGTAAATATAAAACCATGTAGGCGGTTCTGCATCTACCATGCCCAGCTTCTCATAAAGCCATTTTATGGCGTTTTCGCTCTGATGCCAATACATGTGAGTCTTGACATAGATCTTGATTATCTGGTCAGCAATTAATACCGAGAAAATAACGAGCAGCGCAATGCGACCTTTCGTGAGGTATTTGTTCATCCTTACTTCTTACCGTTATTTTTGGCCTCAATGCTCAGTGTAGCATGGGGCACAGCACGTAAACGTTCGGCAGGAATCAACTTACCTGTTTCACGGCAAATACCATACGTTTTGTTCTCGATGCGTACCAATGCGGCCTGCAAACCCTGGATAAACTTCAACTGACGTTGAGCCAGGCGTGTCGTTTCTTCTTTGGACAAGGTGTTGGCACCTTCTTCCAAAACTTTGTACGTAGGAGACGTATCGTCGGTATCATTACCATCGGCTCCGGTTAAACTGGCTTTCAGCAATTCATAATCGCGTTGTGCCAATTCTAACTTCTCATTAATAATGGCGCGGAATTCTTCCAATTCAGCATCCGAGTATCTTGTTTTTTCTGCCATAACTTTACGTGTTAAATCGTTAGTATTATTATTCTTTTACAACGCTTACGTACAGGGAGAAATCGTCAAAGTTAAGTTCCGTGCCGTTTTCCACCTCATCGGTCAGCGTCAGTGAGGTTCCTAAAACCTGGTTACAAATATAGTCTTTATATTCGTTTACCGCATCATCTGTTTGCTGATTTTTTGATAATGTAATCTTTATTTTGTCTGTTATCTCCAAACCGCTTGACTTGCGAATATTTTGAATACGATTAACCAGTTCACGGGCAATACCTTCGCGGCGAAGCTCTTCTGTTACGGTTACATCCAGAGCAACAGTCAGCTTTCCTTCGTTGACAACCAGCCATCCCGGAATGTCTTCGCTGAAGATTTCTACATCAGTAGCTTCCACAAGCACATCCGTACCATCCAGTTGCAAAGTATAAGAACCGTTCTTTTCCAGTTCGGCGATAGCTTCCTGTGACATTTCTGCTACAGCGGCAGCTACGGCTTTCATCTGTTTGCCGAATTTCGGTCCCATCTTCTTGAAGTCACATTTCACTTTCTTCACCAGCACACCGGCGGCACCGTCTACGAACTTGATATCCTTCACGTTCACTTCGCTCATGATAAGTGCCTTTACTGCTTCGATGTGGGCACGTTGTTCCTCGTCCACTACCGGTATCATGATACATTGCAGCGGTTGGCGTACTTTGATGTTCACCTTGCGGCGCAAAGCCAATACCATAGAAGTTACGTCTTGTGCCATTTGCATGCGGACTTCCAGTTCCTTGTCTATCATTTCCTCCTTATATTCAGGGAATTTAGCCAAGTGTACGGATACCACGTTATCGCGTCCCGTTGCGGTAACCAAGTCCATATAGAGTTTATCGGCATAGAACGGAGCGATGGGCGACATCAATTTGGCAACGGTTTCCAGACAAGTGTACAGAGTCTGGTATGCAGATAACTTATCTTGCGTAAATTCACCACCCCAGAAACGTTTACGGTTCAGACGAACGTACCAGTTGGAGAGGTTGTCGTTTACGAAGTCGGATATCAGACGTCCGGCCTTTGTCGGCTCGTATTCGCTATAGCAAGTATCCACTTCTTTCACCAGTGTATTCAGTACAGAGAGTATCCAACGGTCGATTTCAGGGCGTTCAGCCATCGGCACGTCAGCTTCCTTGTATTCGAATCCGTCTACATTGGCGTAGAGGGAGAAGAAAGAATACGTATTATATAATGTACCGAAGAATTTACGACGAACTTCTTCGATGCCGTCTACGTCGAATTTCAGGTTATCCCACGGAGAAGAGTTGGTGATCATGTACCAACGTAAGGGGTCGGACCCGTATTTCTCGATAGTTGAGAAAGGATCTACACCATTGCCCAGACGCTTGGACATCTTGTTACCATTCTTGTCAAGTACCAATCCGTTAGAGATAACAGCCTTGTAAGAGATGGTATCGAATACCATTGAAGCGATGGCATGGAGCGTAAAGAACCAACCGCGAGTCTGATCCACACCTTCGGCGATAAAGTCGGCGGGGTAAACCTGATGGCTATCCAGCAATTCTTTGTTCTCGAACGGATAGTGGATTTGTGCATACGGCATGGCACCGGAATCGAACCATACGTCTATCAGGTCCGCTTCACGCTTCATGGGCTTGCCGTCTTTGGATACGAGGATGATATCATCCACATACGGACGGTGCAAGTCTATCTTATCATAATTTTCTCCATTGTACTCACCGGGTACGAAACCTTTATCCTTATAAGGATTGGACTTCATGAATCCGGCAGCTACGGATTTCTCTATTTCATTATAAAGCTCTTCAACCGAACCGATGCAGATTTCCTCGCTATTGTCTTCCGTGCGCCAGATAGGCAGCGGAGTACCCCAGTAACGTGAACGACTCAGATTCCAGTCATTCAGATTTTCCAGCCACTTGCCAAAACGTCCCGTACCGGTGCTTTCCGGTTTCCAGTTGATCGTCTTGTTCAGCTCTATCATGCGGTCTTTGCAAGCGGTAGAGCGAATGAACCAGCTATCCAACGGATAATACAATACCGGTTTGTCCGTACGCCAGCAGTGCGGGTAATTGTGCACATGCTTCTCTATCTTGAACGCCTGGTTGTTAGCTTTCATCATCATGCAGAGACTTACGTCCAGACTTTCGTCCTGATCTGTCAGATTCGGGTCGTAAGCGTTCTTCACGAAACGGCCTGCATATTCCTTATATAAATCTACGTTTACGCGCTCTTTCACGAAGTTCTCGTCCAGTTCGTCCAATTTATAGAACTTACCGGTCAGGTCCACCATAGGTCGGAGTTCACCTTTCTTATTGATGAGTTGCAACGGCGGAACACCGGCGGCTTTCGCTACCTGGGCATCGTCGGCACCGAATGTCGGAGCGATATGTACGATACCTGTACCGTCTTCCGTAGTCACATAGTCACCTGAGATTACGCGGAATGCACCTTCACCCGGATTCACCCAAGGTATCAGTTGCTCATATTCCATACCTACAAGTTCCGGACCTTTATATTCTCCTACAATTTTGAACGGTATCAGCTTATCTCCCGGCTTGTAATCTTCCAGGGCGATGTCTTCCGCTTTCTTATTGAAGTGCGTGTAGAGCAAAGCTTTGGCAAGTACAACGGTGATTTTCTCTCCGGTGTATCCGTTGTAACTTTGTACGGCTACATAATCTATCTTCGGGCCTACGCAAAGCGCGGTATTCGAAGGCAATGTCCACGGAGTCGTGGTCCATGCTAAGAAGTACGGAGTTCCCCACTCTGCCATTTCCGGCTTCGGGTTCTTCATCTTAAATTGTGCCACACAAGTCACATCCTTCACGTCGCGGTAGCAACCGGGCTGGTTCAGTTCGTGTGAGCTCAGTCCTGTTCCGGCAGCGGGAGAATACGGCTGTATGGTGTATCCTTTATAAAGATACCCTTTTGTATAGAGTTGCTTCAACAGCCACCACAAAGTTTCGATGTAGCGGTTGTCGTAGGTGATATAAGGATCGGTCATGTCTACCCAATACCCCATCTTGTGAGTCAGATCTTCCCATTCTTTGGTGAACTTCATCACATCTTTGCGGCAAGCAGCGTTATAGTCGGCTACGGAGATCGTTTTACCGATATCTTCCTTGGTGATACCCATGGCTTTTTCCACACCCAGTTCCACAGGAAGTCCGTGTGTGTCCCAGCCGGCTTTACGTTTCACCAGGAAACCTTTCATGGTTTTGTAACGGCAGAAAATATCTTTGATGGAGCGAGCCATTACGTGGTGAATGCCCGGCATACCGTTGGCAGAGGGCGGTCCTTCATAAAAAACGAAAGAAGGACAGCCTTCACGTTCTGTCATACTCTTGGCGAAAACCTGGTTCTCGTCCCATTTCTTCAACACTTCCGCGTTTACCTTTGAGAGGTCGAACTGCGAATATTCGGCAAACTTCTTACCCATCTTATTTGCAATTTAACTATTTACAATTTAACGATTAAGGAGGCACTTTGAGACGTGCTAAAGCGACCCTCCTTATTTTAAGGGTGCAAAGTTACAAAAAAGTTAGAGAAAAGATATTATTGAATAGAAAAAAACATATCTAAATGGAATACGGCTCTTCAAAGAAGTGTTTTAGAAGACGTGTATTCCATCTTTTTCTATTTGTTGCTTTAAAAAAGCATTCATGTTTTTATGAGCGCGAATGACATCAACAGAACATCCTAAAAGTTTTTCCAGATATGCTTTCATTCTTACTATTAGAAAAGGGTTAGGTGTTTCTGTCTCTACGTAAATATCAATATCACTTGTTTCTTTTTGTTCATTACGGGCGACCGATCCAAACAAGTGTAAAGAACGCACACCGAACTGTTGTTTCAATTCGCTACCGCATGATTTCAACAAACTGATATAATCGTTCTTTGTTTTCATATCTCATTAAATCTTTAGAACAAAGATAGACAAAAAGAGTATTATTCACAAATCTTTTTGTTATTTTTGCCTGTCATAATTGATTATTCACCCAAACAAAACATCAAAAACAATAGTATGGACAAAGATCTAAAAAAGGTTGTGGTGCTTCTGGCACACCCCAACATGGAAAACTCACAAGCCAATAAAGCCCTGTTTGATGCCATAAAGGATATAGAAGATGTGGCTATATTTAATCTATACGAGATGTCAGAGCAAGATATCCTCAATATGGATGCATGGAGCCGGATTATATCTCATGCCAATGCAGTGGTATATCAGTTTCCATTTTATTGGATGTCGGCACCATCTCTATTAAAGAAATGGCAGGACGGAATATTCACCTATTTGGCAAAAACTCCGGCAGTAGCCGGTAAACCTTTGTTGGTGGTTACCACTACCGGTTCTGAATTTGATGCGTACCGAAGTGGAGGAAGAAATCGCTTTACGGTAGATGAACTTTTGCGTCCTTATCAGGGTGGTGCTGTGCATGCAGGGATGGTATGGCAGACTCCTTTCGTGGTGTATGGTATGGGAACACCCGATGCGGAAAAGAATATTGCCCTGGCAGCAGATCTTTATAAAAAACGGGTGATGGCACTTATCGGGAAAGATAAATCGGAAGATAGCTGGTAAAGTGTAAAGTATCAGCCAAAACACTTGATTTTGCCTTTACGATGTTGTATCTTTGTAGAAGCTTTAAGCTGAGTTTTATTGTAAACCTAAACCTTTAGTAAAATGGCAAAAGTTAGTCTTTCTTTTTCAGAAGCCTTTAAACAGTGCATTAATTTGACAGATATCTTATGTGAGACAGCCTGCCTGCCGGATAGACATGGGTGGTTCGCTCGTTGGCAAATTAAATAGATTATAGTTATTTCAGATGTTCGACATTTGGAATAATAATAGGCAAAAAAGAAGATAAGGTGGTATTTCCTCACAAGGATTTGCCACCTTTTTTGTTGATTTATATTTGGGGTAGGATTTAAAGCTCATTTTTGCGCTGTTAATAAACGTTGGATACGTTCTTAAAAAACGTTCCGGTTATTCTTTAAAAACGTTGTTTGCAGTTATTAGTGAATTGGTTTAAATGTTACTATTTTAGAATATTGCCACAACTCAATCAAGTCATTCAAAAACAGTCATCAAATCACGAAATATTTTAAAGGATACAAAATTTCTCTTTTCTACAATATAGTAACGGGATTAAATATATATAGCAACCTCTTATTACAGACTTATTCTTTCACGAACATTACAAAAAAGATAAGACATATAACAAGAGGTTATTATGGAAAGGTATCAGTACAGAATGTACACGACATTCAAATATAGCTTTTATGATTATCTATCGCTTGATGGAAGGAGCTTTTGTTGATCTACCATAATTCATTTCCCACCGTTTTTGAACGTTCCAACTCCAACAATCCTTTTTTTGCATCAAGACCGCCCCCATAACCTGTTAATTTATGGTTACTACCGATCACACGATGGCAAGGTACGAATATAGAGATAGGATTAGTAGCATTTGCTGATGCTACGGCACGCACCGCTTTCGGATTACGGATGCGACGGGCAAGTTCACCGTAGGATATGGTTGTTCCGTATGGTATTTTCATCAGCTCTCCCCATACAGTACATTGAAATTCCGACCCGGTAAAAACAACCGGAATATCAAATATTTTGCGATAGCCAGCAAAATATGCATCGAGTTCTTCAATCGCCCGTTGGATGATTTCGGAAGTTCCCTCTTCGTACTTCGCATTCAGATGTCGCTGTATGCGCCGGTCTATTGTATAGCGACGTTTCTCTACCGCCCAATCGCAAATACACAGTTTGTCACCGTAAGAACCTACAATCATGTCACCCACAGGCGACTGATAACGTGTAATTTTTATAGTTTCCATATTATTGTTTTTATAGTCATGATATTCTTCTTTCATACATATTTTGCACGGTCTATACCCAGTTTGTAAGGCATCATTGAGAGTGTCATAAAACACGATGTTCTTTTCCAAGGGTTTTGCTGGACAATCCGGCGTACAAACAATCTTTGTTGTTTTGACGGCAACGAAAAATTTATAACGATAACTTTTATCGCGATTTCTTACCGCTTTTATTTTCTCTTCTATTTCCATTATTTTTATTGCTAACCGGTGTATAGTCTTTCATTCCATCTATCGCGCCTCCTGCCACAGCCCAAAAATAAAGACTTGCTACGGAAGCGTAAGGCGAAAAGCGTTTTTTATACCGGGTGAACAACTGTTTATTTATTACTCTGTGGTGATAGACCATGCGCATGCCTCGTAAGAGTGCAAGATCTCCAAAACTGAATATATTGCGGCGTTGCATGGAAAATAACATAAGCATTTCGGCAGTCCATACACCTATACCATCGAGTTCTACAAGTTTGGTACAAACATCTTCATCCGGCATTGTCCTAAGAGCTTCGATTTCGAATTCACCCGATAATACTTTTTGCGCTGCCGATTTGATGTAAGCCGCCTTTTTGAACGTAATGCCGAACCGCTGTAGCTCTTCATCACTGAGTCTGTCAATAACATGGGGAGTTATCTCGCCGAGAGCAGTCACCATCTTTTCCCAGATTGTTTTGTGCGCCTTTGTCGAAATCTGTTGCCCCACGATGGAATTGATCAAAGCCGCAAACAAGTCGGGAATGACTTTCCGTTCTATTGGACCAACTTTGTCTATCACTTCAGCAAGCCTCTTATCTCGTTTTTTCAGATAAGAAATTTCCGCTTCGCCATAGATGAAAATATTATAATCTGCCATTCCCCAGCTTATGACGAAAATATTCGTTAGAATCTACAGGAGCCTCATTGCGGTAGCAGTCGTCATATTCCCTTATGACAGATGCAACGGTTATCCGATAACTCTCGAAAAGTTTCTCACGTCCTTCTAACTGGCTCATGCGATGGTTAAGTTCATTACGCCATTTTTCAACGGCTTCTTCACTTTCCCATACATTCAATGACAACAACTTGCTTTCTGCATTCAAACTGCTGAATCGTTCGGAACGGATAAAGCCCTTCGCGTTTGAAAGCAATGGTTTTAATTGAGAGGCAAGTTCAAGATAACGTTCTTTACCCTCTGCGGTGGGCGTTACTTCGAAAAGTACGACCACTTTCTGTTTGCGGCTTTCTATGTTTTCTATCATTTGATTTCTATATCTTTAGTTGTTGTTATCTTATGGTTCTTCTACGATTATTGTTGCTGTTTTTCTGGCGTTCTTCAAATCACCGGCAATAATGTGTTTCAATAGTTTTTCATGAGAAGTCTGTGAATTTATAAAACAATCTGTGCCGTCGTAAATGCGATTGAACTCCGAAAGCAGATGAGTGGCTGCGGAACGATAAATGTCAGCCAGTATTCGGTTGTGAGCGGCATCGGCAATGGCAATATGAAAATTCAAGTCGGCTTCGATGCATTCTTCCAACAAGCCTTTTTCCGCATTTACTTTTCTTTTTTCAAGTGAAGCTCGCATTCGTTCTATATCTTTTTCTGTTCTTCGCGCCACAGCTTTCTCCACGATTGCAATATCCAGTATTTTTCTAACTTCGTCCAGTTCCGTTCGATCTGCGGTGCTCATTTTTATGTTGACATCATCATTATTCGATGGAACAGCTACAAACGTTCCCGAACCTTGTTGGACTCGGACAACTCCCATGTTTACCAACAGTTTTACCGCTTCCCGAACGCTTGACCTGCCAACTCCGAAAGTTTTCATCAACTCTGGTTCGGTTGGAAGTTTATCCCCAGCCCTATAGGTCCCTTCCGTAATCTGTTGCTTCAATGTCTCGGCAATCATATCTGCCAAAGACTTCTTTTGTATAATCATAATGCTTGTTTTATTAGTCATATCATCTGATGATTTGCAAAAGTAGATATTTTTATATAGAGAGCAAAATAATTAATGATAAATTGTTTGGCAATTGGTATTTGATTAAAATCTAAAATAAATCCTCCTCTCCTTGGATAGTATCTGAAATATGCACTACCTTTGTCGCCAAAGCAAAAACATTGCATGTGAAAAGGTTACTTTCCAACATCGTAAAGTATGTACTGATAGTAGTATTTGTTTATTACTACGCAGGAAACACAGCCTTTGTCCATACACATATAGTCGATAATTTTCTCGTAACTCACTCCCACCCCTACCTTCCGGGTATGCACCATTCGCACACGGAGGCACAGTGGGAAACCGTCTCCTGGTTCAATTTATTATGCCTGGACAGTTCGCATGAGTTACCGATAGTTCCCTTTATTTTATTTTTCCTAAGTTTCATCTTTTTGTTGCATGGAACAAACCGGATTGTTCGCACGGCCCGGTCTTTCCATTTACGTTCTCCACCCTGTCATGTATGCTGAGAACAGATTTTGTTATTCAAGTTTCGTATGTAGCCTGAAAGGCAGAGCATATGCGAAACCTTAATCTGTTATTCCCAAAATACATGAAGAAAAACGAGTTCTTATCATAACGACAAAGAAATGAAATACATATATTTATTGTGCCTGACCGGCATGATGTGCTATGCCTGTACCGGTCAGCAAAAAGAACAGGAAAAACAGGAATTTTCTGTATCAGGAGATACTATTGTGGTATCTTCGGAATCCCCCATCGCCAAGAAACTGAAAATAAGCGAAGTTCAGAAAGAATTGCATGAAACAACATTCACAGTTTCGGGCATCGTGAAAGCCATCCCCAATCATTATGCAGAAATAGCCTCTCCGTTTGCAGGACGGGTGACGCGCTCCTTTATCCGTCTGGGACAAAAAGTGGATAAAGGCAGTCCCTTGTTTGAAATCAGTTCGCCCGACTTCTTTGAAACCGGAAAAGTCTACTACCAGGCAAAGCAGGAAATGGAACTGGCTTCCAAGAATCTGCGCCGCGAACAGGACTTGTATGCACACAAAGTAAGTGCGCAAAAAGAAGTGGAAGAAGCCGAAGTGAACTATGAATTGAAAAAGAAAGATTATGAAAATGCGTTGGCTGCCCTGAAAGTATTCCAGATAGAACCGGACCAGTTAGTACTGGGTCAGCCTATGATTGTACGTTCACCCATTTCCGGTGAAATAGTGAAGAATAACATTGTAATCGGGCAATTCATGAAAGACGATGCCGACCCGGTAGCCGTGGTAGCCGATCTGAATGAAGTATGGGTAGCTGCCAATGTGAAAGAAAAGGATATGTCCCTGCTCTCTTCATTGAAAAAGGTGGAAATATCCCTGGTATCGCAATCAAACCAGACCTTCAGCGGTACAATCTACCATATCAATGAAATGCTGGATGAAGATACGCGTTCGGTAGAAGTATTAGTGGCATGCGATAATAAAGAGCGACTGATGAAGCCTGCCATGTATGCCACAGTGAAACTGACTGACGAGCCTGCTGAAAGTATTCTGATCCCGACTTCCGCCATTTTGCAGGAAGAAGAACAGGCGTATGTACTGGTCTCTTCGGGCAACAATAAATTCCTGAAACGGAAAGTGGAAACTTCTGCTACGGATGGTGACAAGAGTGTCATTACTTCCGGCCTGCAATCCGGAGAAAAGTATGTTTCAGACGGTGCTTTCTATCTGCTGAACGCCAACTAAACACCGGGGTTACATAGTATGAAGAAGTTGATTTTTCTGGCGATACATCGTCGAGGACTGATGTTCGTATTGTTTGCCTTCATTGCCGTGGTGGGTTACTATTCATGGACAAGACTGGCAATAGATGCTTATCCGGATATTGCGGATACCACCGTACAGATTGTGACACAAGTGCCGGGACTGGCTGCCGAAGAGATAGAACAGCAAATCACAATTCCTATTGAACGGGCCGTAAACGGTCTGCCGGGACTGAACGTGATGCGAAGCAAAAACACCTTCGGACTGAGCACCGTGGTACTGGTGTTTGATGACGGAATTGATGACTACTGGGCACGCCAGCGTGTGCAGGAGCGCCTGGTAGATGTAGAATTACCTTATGGTGCCGTACCGGGGCTGAATCCCCTAACCTCACCTACCGGAGAGATATTCCGCTACGTCATTGAAAGCGATAATCTTGACCTGCGTGAGATCACCGATTTGCATAAATGGGTGATTATCCCCCGGTTGAAGCAAGTGACAGGCGTAGCCGATGTAAGCAACTACGGCGGCATCACTACCCAGTATCAGATCGAACTGAATCCACGTAAGATGGAAGAGTACGATATTTCCCTTTCTGACGTGACCGAAAAAGTTGAAATGAACAATGTGAACGCCGGAGGAAGTATGTTGAGCCGGGGTGATTTGAGTTACGTGATTCGCGGTATCGGTCTGGTGAAGGATTTGAAAGATTTAGGACGTATCGTTATCAAAACGGATAATGGAGTACCTGTGTATCTGGATGATATCGGAAAACTGAAATACGGCAGCCTGGAGCGCAAGGGTGTACTGGGCTTTTATGATGGCAAACGTAATTTCTCTGACGGCGTAGAAGGCATCGTGCAAATGTTGCGCGGTCAGAATCCCTCACAAGTGCTCGAAGGAGTACATGCCGCTATTGACGAACTGAATAACGAAGTACTGCCCAAAGGCACACACATCCATCCTTTTATGGATCGCACGAACCTGGTGGATATGACCTTACACACGGTTTCGCATACACTGTTTATGGGGATGATTCTGGTAATATTGGTACTGATTCTCTTTTTAGGAAGCTGGCGGGGTGCATTGCTCGTTGCCGTCACCATTCCCCTATCGCTACTGATAGCTTTTATCCTGATGCACGTGACGGATATACCTGCCAACCTGCTTTCATTGGGAGCTATTGACTTCGGTATCCTGGTAGACGGCTCTATCGTGATGATGGAAACGATTCTGAAGAAGCGTGAACGGCATCCCGATGAAGTATTGGAAGAAGATTCCATCTTACGGCGTACAACGGAAGTCGCCCGCCCTATCTTCTTCTCTATCCTTATTATTATAACCGCTTATTTGCCCTTGTTTGCCTTCGAACATATCGAGAAGAAATTGTTTACACCGATGGCATATACAGTGGGATATGCACTGATAGGCGCTCTGTGTGTAGCATTGTTTCTGATTCCGGGACTGGCATATATGGCTTACCGTAAGCCTCGGAAAGTATATCATAACCGTTGGTTAGAAAAATTGCAGATGCTGTATCATGCACAAGTGGTTCGTGTAATTGACTGCCCGAAAGCCGTATTGGGAGTATTGGCAGGAATTCTGGTTTTAGCAGGTGTTTTGAGCTACACGGTGGGAAAAGATTTCCTCCCTCCCTTAGACGAAGGGGCTATCTGGATTCAGGTACAATTGCCTCCGGGTATCTCTATCGAGCGTTCCAAAGAGATGGGAGCTGAATTAAGAAATAAGTTGGGGCAGTTTCCGGAAGTGTCGTACGTAATGACACAGGTGGGACGTGATGATGAAGGTGCAGAAGCCTTTTCCCTTTCGCACATCGAGTGTGGTGTAGGATTGAAACCTTACGATAGCTGGACTACAGGACGCAATAAAGCCAAGCTGATTGAAGCGATGAATGATACGCTCATGACCATGCCGGGATATTCGGTAGGTTTCTCCCAGCCGATTATTGACATGGTGATGGACCAGATAGCAGGTGCGCACAGTGATCTTGCACTGAAGATATACGGGGAAGATATCACGGAAACGCGTCATATTGCCGATAAGGTTGTCAATGTCATCAAGCAGATACCGGGCGCGACGGATGTTGCCGTAGATCAGGAACCTCCCCTTCCCCAACTTCAGATTATAGCAGACCGTGACCGTATTGCACAATACGGATTGAATGTCTCGGACGTGGCCGATCTGATAGAACTCGCCATTGGCGGCAAGGCCATTTCGCAAATCTTTGTAGGTAGCAAGTCGTATGACGTCATCTGCCGTTTCAGCGAAGAGACGCGCAATACACCGGAACGCATCGGAAACCTGATGCTGACTTCGGGCACAGGTGCCAAGATACCATTGAGTCAGGTTGCGGAAATCAAACTGACCACAGGGGCAAGCACCATTTCACGCGAGATGAATAAGCGCCACCTTACAATCCGTGTCAATCTGCGTGGTATCGACCTGACTTCTTTCTTGCAGAAAGCGAACAGGATGATTGATGACCAGGTGAAATACAACCATGAAGATTTTCATCTGAAATGGGCGGGACAGTTTGAAAACCAGCATCGTGCATACAATCGTTTGGGCGTGGTAGTTCCGTTGGCATTGGGCATTATGTTACTGTTATTGTTTGCCGCCCTCGGCAAATTCCGGCAAGCGGCTTTATTGATGTGTATCATTCCGTTGGCACTCTTCGGAGGCATGCTTGCACTGAATGTACGGGGAATGACGCTGAATGTATCTTCTGCCGTAGGCTTCATCGCTCTGATTGGTGTAGCTATTCAGAATGGAGTGATTATGATTTCGCATATCAATAATTTGCGCGAACGGGGGCGCGACTTGCGCGATGCCGTGGTTACCGGTGTGCGCCATCGTTTCCGTCCCATTCTGATGACGGCTACTGTTGCTGTGCTGGGTTTGCTTCCGGCATCCCTGAGTACGGGAATTGGTTCCGATGTACAGCGTCCGCTGGCAACGGTTATTGTATACGGATTGCTGTTTGCTACTGTGGTGACACTGTATATTCTCCCCACTTTATATTATATGATGGAAAAAAAGGAAGATAAAAAGGATGAAAATGAAAAGATATAATATTGCGTTGTTTACCCTTATCGTCTGTGCCTGTTCAGTGCAGGCACAGACTGTAGAACCGATTACTTATAAGCAGTATATGCATAAAGTAAGTGCCGACAATCTGGAATATGCAGCGGAGAAGATGAATGTCAGCGTCGCACATGCAGATGTGATAGCTGCCAAGGTATTTGATGATCCGTCGCTCTCTTTTACTTATTCCAACAATGAAGATCATACTTTGCAAATGGGGCAAAGCTATGAACTGGAACTTTCGCAGAACGTAACTTTAGGAAGACGTACGGCCGGCATCAAGTTGGCACGCAGCCAAAATGAACTGGCGGAAATTGTGCTGGATGATTATTTCCGGAATTTACAGGCGGACGCCACCATTGCTTATCTGGAAGTAATGAAACAAAAACAACTCAGTGACATCAAAAGAAGTGCATGGAGCAATATGTACGACCTGGCGAAATCCGATAGTATTCGTCTGGCATCCGGCAAGATCATGGAAGTGGAAGCCATACAAAGCAAGTTGGAAGCAAACATCATGTATAACGAGGTGCTGCAAGCTGAGACGGACTTAAAGCAGGCATATATGCAACTGTCCCTCTTTGTCGGAACCACAGTTACAGATACGCTGTTTCATCCGGTGGAAGAACTGAAAAAGCCGGAACAGGTATTTGTGCTGAACGGATTGATTGAGGGAGCTATAGAACATCGCTCCGATTTACTGGCAGCTTTGAAGAATACGGAGGTTGCACGCCGTGAACTGATTCTGGCTAAGCGTGAAAAGCGTCCAGATGTGGAGTTTTCATTAGGATGGAGCCATAACAAGCGTGTGCGCAATGAAGAAGCACCTGCCCCGGCATTCAATGGAGTCAGTGCGGGGATTGCGATTCCTTTAAACTTCTCTTCTCTGAACAGAGGTGCGGTCAATGCCGCCCGTTTCCGTGCCCGCCAAGCAGAATTGCAATATGAGCAAATGTGCTTGCAGGTACAACGGGAAGTTATGGGAGCTTATCAGCAATTCCAATCGCAGGCACTTCAAGTGAAACATTACGAAGGCGGAATTCTGAAACAGGCGCAGGATGTACTTGAAGGGAAAATATACAGTTATAACCGGGGTGAAGTTTCCCTGCTGGAAATACTGAATGCACAACGCACGTATGATGAAGTTCAGGCGCAATATATAGAAACGCTGTTTAATTATAATGCGGCACTCGTCGAGCTGGAACGCAGCTGCGGAATTTGGGATATAAAGGGATAAATTGTTGATAATACAAAAATGAGGGTATGTAAACTTTTACAATATCCTCTTTTTTTGTATCATTGCAAACATAATTCTCTAAAGAACATACTATTATGAAAACTAAACTTTTATTATTTGCCGTATTTCTATTGGTGTGCAGCACTGCATTCAGTCAGGAAAGTGATAATGCGAAGTACATTGAAATTACCGGAACTTCGGAAATAACCCTTGTGCCCGATGAGATTCATTATCTTATTGAGATTAAAGAATATTGGGAAGAGGAATTTGACGGAAAGTCCAAACCGGAGAATTATCGGACCAAAGTACCACTGATCGGAATAGAGCGAAATTTAAGGGCTGCCTTGCGAAAGATCGGGATTCCGGAAGACGCCATCCGTACACAAGAAGTAGGTGACTATTGGCGTGAACGCGGACTTGAATTCCTGGTATCCAAACGGTTTGATATTACATTGACCGATTTTAGTCAGATAGATGAGATTCTAAAGGTTATCGACACGAAAGGTGTCAACTACATGCGTATCGGAGAACTGAAAAACAAGGATATGCAGGTCTATCGGCAACAAGGCAAAATAGAGGCACTGAAAGCCGCACAAAAGAAAGCTGAATATTTGGTGGAAGCATTAGGCAAACGCCTGGGAGATGTCATTCGCATTGTCGAACCGCAGGAAAGTGCAGGTTATTCCCGGTATTTTGCAGCCCAGAGCAATGTAAGTTCATCACAGGCAGAAGCTTACGATGCTTTCCGTACGATAAAACTGAATTATTCGATGCTGGTGAGGTTCGAGATAAAGTAGAAATAAAAAGATTTATTTCTTTTGTTACTGTGTCATTAAAGTGTAACTTTGTACAAAACGTTACGTTATGGGAAAAGTAAAAGAACCAGCTTCAACTTACTATAGCCGTCCGATGCTGAATGCCTTGCGCAATCACATAAAAGACAGAATAGAACAAATGGACGATGCCGTGCTATTGTCTAAAATTAGCAGCATGCTTGATAAAGATGAGGAAAGCTTTGAAGAGCGTTATCAACGTGCCAAAGAATTTGCATATACACATCTTGACAGGGAATTTGCAGAAGAACTTGAAAAAGAGAATTTTCTGATAGGCAAACCTATACCTTGCCAATATACTGATGAGGAATTTGAAAAAGAATCAAAACTGTCAGAAGCCAGCGGTATTGCTACTGATGAAGAAGTAAAAGCCGCTTTCAATTTATGGCTGAACTTAAAATAATCTGGACAAATCGGGCACTTGCCGTATTTCAAAAAACTGCATATTGGTATGCTGCAAATCTGGGAATACAATTCGCTGCCACCTTTGCAAAAAATGTAGATGAAGCGATACACAAGATTTTATTAATGCCCACTGTTGGCCAGCTTGAAAAACGTGGAAAAGACAAGGAGTATAGGTCTATCCTATCTCACCCTCTATGTAGAATTTATTATTGGTACAATAATACGGAAATACATATTGTCAGGCTACGTTTTAATAAAATGAATAAATAATCCGATTGTTCTATTTCTTCATCCTTACCTCATACAAGTCATTCCTCCTGTCTTTCAGATTGCGCACACTGCCGTAAGTATGCAATTCATTCAATAAATCCAGATCCACATCGGATACCAGTATCATTTCTGTATTCGGTGTGGCTTCTGCACGCTTGCCATCTGTCGGAAATGCAAAGTCGCAGGGAGTAAATACACCTGATTGTGCATACTGAATATCCATATTGTGCACGCGCGGAAGATTACCTACACTACCGGCAATGACAACGAAACATTCATTTTCGATGGCACGGGCATGGGCGCATACCTTTACACGTGAGTAGGCATTTTGCGTATCCGTCAGGAAAGGAACGAATAAAATCTGCATGCCCTGGTCTGCCATAATACGGGATAATTCCGGAAATTCCACATCGTAGCAAATCAGTACACCGATTTTAGCACAGTCCGTATCGAATGTCTGCAAAGCCTTTCCGCCACTTAATCCCCAGCTTTTTATTTCATCGGGTGTGACGTGCAACTTCTCATACATCTCAAAACTACCATCGCGACGACAAAGGAAACCGACATTATACAAAAGTCCATCTTCTTTAATAAGCGGCATGCTACCCGTAATGATATTGATATTGTAACTGATAGCCAACTTTACAAATCGTTCTCTAATCTCCTCAGTATAAGCCGCCAGTCCGCGAATGGCCTGTGACTCCCCTTCATTATTGAATTTTGCCATCAGCGGGGCATTGAAGTATTCGGGGAAAAGGATGAAGTCACTCTTATAATCGGATACGGCATCCACAAAGAATTCTACCTGTTCAAACAGGTCATCCAGCGTTTGATAACTACGCATCTGCCACTGCACCAATCCTACGCGCACGGTGGTTTTCGGTGCAATATATTCTTCCGTAGGTTCCTGATAGTAAATGTTATCCCATTGCAACAGACAAGCATAATGCTTGGACTCTTCATCATTAGGCAGGTAATTGCGCATCACCTTGCGTACGTGGAAATCATTGGAAAGCTGAAAGGTCAATACGGGGTCGAAAATTTCTTTCTGCTTTACCTTATCTATATACTCTTTCGGGCGAAGTTGATCTGCGTATTTATAATAGTTGGGAATACGCCCACCGAACATAATAGCTTTCAGGTTCAGAGTTTCGCAAAGCTCCTTGCGGTATTCGTACATACGGCGTGCCAGGCGAAGCCCACGGTATTGGGGATGAATAAAGACTTCAATACCATATAATATATTGCCTTTAGGATTATGGGTATTGAAGGTTTCTTTACCCGTCACCTGTGCATAAGTATGATCGTTCTTCACATCATCGTAATTCACAATGATGGAAAGTGCGCAGCCGACAATCTTTTCGTCTACCACGGTTACAATCTGTCCTTCGGGGAAAATTCGGATGAGTTTTTCAATTTGTTTGTGTGTCCAAAACACATCGCTGCCATCCGTATATACACGGGTGAATGATTGCGCCAGTTGCTCGTAGTCTTCTATTTGTAAATTACGCAACTGTACTTTGTTGATTTTCAATGAGTCCATAATGTCTCTTTTTTATACCAAAAGTTAAATCCGCTGCAAAGGTACGGTTTAAACTTATACATTGTCTCCCGGAATGCATATTTTTGTAAGAGACTGATTTTGCAATAAAAAAGAAATGAGGATTTAACACTTTAGGGATAAGAGTATTTTGCTTTTTTTATACTTTTGCATCGTTTTCTACAACTTTCAGTTTATTTCTTATTTAATTTTTAAAAATCATGGCTAAAAAGATGTTATTCCTGTTTGTGCTTTTGCTTTCCCTTACAGGAATGCTCAAGGCACAGGTAACTACTGCCGGAATGAGTGGTAAAGTGATGGCTGACGAAGAATCTGTCATCGGCGCTACGGTTGTAGCCGTACACGAACCTTCCGGAACCAGTTACGGTACTGTTACCAATGTAGACGGACGTTTCAGTCTGCAAGGTATGCGCTCCGGTGGTCCTTACAAGGTGACGGTATCTTACATCGGTTATCAAACGGCAATCTATACAGGTATCCAGTTGCAACTGGGTGAAACTTATTCATTGAATGTAACCCTGCACGAAGCTTCGGAATTATTGGGAGAAATCACTATTACGGCCAGTAAGTCAAAGTTCAGTGCTGAAAAGACGGGAGCTACTACCAATATTTCTTCTGAACAACTCACCACATTGCCCAGCATTAACCGCAGTATCAGCGACTTTACCCGCATCTCTCCATATGCGTCAGGAAACAGTTTTGGAGGCCGTGACGGACGCTCCAATACGTTCACGGTAGACGGTGCGAACCTGAATAACAACTTCGGTCTGTCGTCCGGTTTGCCAGGCGGTGGAAATCCGATTTCACTGGATGCCATTGATGAAGTACAGGTTGTGATTGCCCCATACGACGTGCGTCAGGCAAACTTTATCGGTGCAGGCATCAATGCTATTACGAAATCGGGTACAAACGCTTATAGAGGTAGCGCTTATATGTACTTCAACAATGAAGTGATGCGCGGTAACAAAATTGGCGATACTGATTTCGGTGCGCGTGCCGAAGAGTCCAAGACTGTTTACGGTGCTACATTTGGCGGTCCTATCATTAAAGACAAGCTGTTCTTCTTTGCAAATGTAGAGTATGAGAAGAGTCCGCAGCAAGTGATTACATGGCGTGCGGCAAAAGAAGGAGAAGACCCGAATAACTCCACTATTTCACGCACTACGGAAGCTGATCTGGCGGAATTTTCACAGATTCTGAAAGACAAATACGGATACAATACCGGTTCGTTCACAGATTTCCCTGCCGATGTCACCAACCTGAAGTTGCTGGGACGTATTGACTGGAATATCAATCAGGGAAATAAGTTGAGTGTACGCTATAACTTTACCAATAACAAAACCTGGGAAGCACCCAATGGTAGTTCGGGAAATACCGGGTATCGTCTGGCATACAACCGTGTTTCGGCATATTCCATGTCCTATGCAAACTCTTGCTATTCTTTGCAGAACATCGTGAACTCGGCTACTGCTGAATTGAACAGCCGTTTCTCTTCCAACGTTTCCAATCAGCTGTTGTTTACATACAGTGACATGAAGGATGAACGCGGTACAAACTCCAGCCCCTTCCCTTTCATTGATATTATGGCCGGATACTACGAAAACGGTAATCAGATATTAGAGCCTTACATGACTGCCGGTTACGAGTTGTTTACCTATAACAATCTGGTGAAAAATACGGTTATGACTATTGTGGATAACTTCACCTATTATTTGGGAGCTCATAAACTGACGGCAGGTATCAGCTACGAACGTCAGAAAGCCGGGAACTCGTATATGCGTAACGGAACCGGATATTATCGCTATTCCAGCTTCGAGGATTTCAAGAATGGAGCTGCACCTGAGTCATTTGCCTTGGCTTACGGGTACAATGGTAATACAAAACCTTCTGCGGACGTGAAATTCGGCCAGTTGGGTGTTTATCTGCAAGATGAATGGAACATACGCGATAACTTTAAATTGACCACCGGTATACGTATGGATAATCTCAGCTTCCTGAATGATATTATGCGCAATCAGACTATCTACGATCTGGACTTCAACGGTATGCATATTGATACGGGGGCATGGCCCGATAGTAAACTGCAATTTTCTCCGCGTGTGGGTTTCACCTGGGATGTGTTCAATGATAAGACTTTAAAAGTACGTGGTGGATCAGGCTTCTTCACCGGACGTATTCCTCTGGTGTTCTTTACCAATATGCCTACCAACTCGGGTATGATTCAAAATCTGGTAAGTATTACGACCAGATATAAGGATGGCGTTGTAACCAGTCGCGATCCCCGCCTGGAATTACTGAAAGGTAATATGATAACAGACGTAAACCAGATGATTTCCACATTAGGACTTCCTACCTCTATCAGTCCAGAAGAAGGTGTGTTGCCAAGCTCCGTAGTGGGTATAGATCCGGACTTCAAGATGCCGCAAGTCTGGAAAACCTCATTAGCTTTGGATTACCAGCTGCCTGTATCTTTCCCGCTGACGGTTACACTGGAAGGAATGTTCTCTAAAGATATCAATGCAGTACGCCAATACAATTACAATGTGCAGGCTCCGGATAAAGATACATGGTCACGTTTTAACGGACCGGATGATCGTTACATTTATCCTGAAAACTTCCTGCAACACACGAATATCAGTAATGCAAACGTATTGACCAACACTTCCAAAGGTTGGGGATGGACAGGCAACATCACCGTAATGGCAGAACCCGCCAAGAATGTGAACATTATGGCAGCCTATACTCATACCGAGTCAAAGGAAATCAGTGGTATGCCCGGTTCGGACGCTAACTCTGCCTGGACAAATGTTCCATCCATCAACGGACCGAACAGCTCGGGACTCATGCGTTCGCAATATGTCACTCCCAACCGTGTAGTTGCTTCCATCAACTGGCGCGTACATTTGAATAAGAAGACATCTTCAAACTTCAGTCTCTTTTATAGCGGATATTCATCCAGTGGTTATAGTTTTATGTACTCTAATGATATGAATGGCGATGGTGTAACCAATGATCTTATTTATATCCCGAAGACTAAAGATGAAATCAAGTTCACGAGTACCGAAGATGCAGATGCTTTCTGGAAGTTTGTGAATCAAGACCCTTATCTGAAGAAGCATAAAGGCGAATATGCCGAAGCTTATTCGGCACGTGCTCCCTGGGTACACCGCTTTGATTTCCGTTGGAGCCGTGACTTCTTCGTGAAGATTGGCAAAACTAAGAATACGCTGCAACTCAGCCTGGATATCCTGAATATAGGTAACTTGCTGAACAGCAAATGGGGTGTAACGAAAAACATGTCCGGCGCTAATGGTGGACGAATTCTGACCTATAAGGGTAAGGATGAGAGCAACACTCCTATTTTCTCTATGTACAAAGACAGTGACGGTAATTATCCTACCGGAAGCTTCACCCGAAACCTGAATTACAGCGAATGTTGGAAACTTCAGATCGGTCTACGATACGTATTCAATTAAAGCTTCAGAACGTATATTTATCAAAAAAAGAAAAGGTGCAACCGAAACGATCGGTTGCACCTTTTTGTATTTATAAGATATTAAAGGAGAGAGAATTTTATTTGTTTTTTCTCCAGAGTTTACTCATATCTTCCAAAGTCTTGCCCTTCGTTTCGGGTACCCAACGCCAAACGAAGAAGGCAGCTGCAACACAGATGATGCCATACAAACTGTATGCGAACATCGGACTGAAGTCGTACAGTGCCGGGAATGTAGAGGATATGATATAGTTGAAAATCCATTGGAAAGCTACTGCAATAGCTACGGCTTTGCCACGGATGGTATTCGGGAAGATTTCTGAAATCAATACCCAGCAAATCGGTCCCCATGACATCATGAAGAATGCTGCGTATACAATTACGGAAAGTACCGGAACGATACCCTTGATTCCCATGCTGTCGCACATTGCCACTGCAAATGCACCTACTGCCATACCGATAGAACCGATAATCAGCAAAGGTTTGCGTCCGAAACGGTCTACAGTAAAGATAGCTACAAGCGTAAATACAATGTTTACAATACCCATGATAACAGTTTGCATCATACCACCACCTTCAGCACCTGCGTTTTCAAAAATACGCGGAGCATAGTAGAGTACGGCATTGATACCGATGGCTTGCTGGAATACGGAAAGCAAAATACCGATAACGATAACTGCCACACCATAAGAGAACAGTTTCTCTGTCTTTTCCTTGGAAGTAGCCTTGATTTCTGCCAGAATTTCTTTTGCTTTGTTTGCACCATTCACCTTCTCCAGGATAGAGTATGCCTTTTCGTCCTGATGTACCAGCACCAGATAACGCGGAGTCTTCGGTACGAAGAAAAGAAGGAAGCCGAATAATGCAGCCGGGAATGCTTCCGAACCGAACATATAACGCCAGCCGGTTTGTACACTCCACATATCCGAAGCGGCATTCACTGACAATATACCTTCAGCACTCTTGTCGATAATAGGATTTGTGTGGTCGCCCATAATCAGGAAGTTGACGAAGTAAACCACCAACATACCGAAGATAATGGCAAACTGGTTACAAGATACCAGTGTTCCACGAATATTAGAGGGTGCAATTTCTGCGATGTACATCGGACATACGGCAGAGGCAAGACCTACACCGATACCGCCCAATACGCGATACAAATTGAATGCGATGAGCAATTCCATGTTTGGCTCACCGTAGTTGAAGAATAAAAATTCGGGATAGTAAGATCCCAATGCAGACAGGAAGAACAGCACGGATGCCAGTCTCAGCGAATTGCGTCGTCCCAAGCGGGAAGCGAAGAAACCGGAAAGAGCACCACCGATCACACAGCCGATAAGTGCACTGGAAGAAGTGATACCGTGCATCACCTTGTCATATTGGAAATCCGTAGCCATCAGGAAGAAAGCTTCCAAGCCCTTCTCCGCACCCGAGATTACCGCCGTATCGTAACCGAACAGCAGGCCTCCCAGAATGGCAACGGTTGTAATAGAATACAGGTAGAGTTTACTACCATTGTTAGCATCATTCATGATAAAAAAGATTAGGTTGATAAATGAGTAAAAAGTGATAAGTGGTAGAGTGATAAAGGTGATAGAGTGATATTACTTTACCACTTATCACTCTATCACCCTACCACCTTATTATATTAGCAATACATATTCACGATTGCTTCATACAATTCTTGCTTACCGCTGGTTTGTTTCGGTTCGCCGTTAGCTTTCGCATAAGCTACAACATCTTCCAAAGACAATTTGCCTTCTTCGAATTCCTTACCCTTGCCACCGTCGAATGATGCGTAACGGTCAGCCAACATCTTCTTGTAAGGAGATTCTTCCAGTAATTTAGCTGCACTTTCCAGAGCACGTGCCATAGCATCCATACCTGCAATGTGAGCGATGAAGATATCTTCCAGATCGGTAGAGTTACGACGAGTCTTGGCGTCGAAGTTAGTACCGCCATTGCCCAAACCACCGTTGCGGATGATCTGCATCATAGCCTGGGTCAATTCGTAGTTATCGATAGGGAATTGGTCAGTATCCCAACCGTTCTGGTAGTCACCACGGTTAGCATCGATAGAACCCAACATGCCGTTGTCAACAGCTACAGCCAATTCGTGTTCGAAAGTATGTCCGGCCAAAGTTGCGTGGTTAACCTCGATGTTTACTTTGAAATCCTTATCCAGACCGTGAGCTTTCAGGAAGCCGATAACTGTTTCAGTATCTACGTCATACTGATGTTTGGTCGGTTCCATCGGTTTCGGTTCAATCAGGAAAGTACCTTTGAAGCCACGAGCACGTGCATAGTCACGAGCGATAGTCAACATCTTTGCAAGGTGTTCTTTTTCACGTTTCTGGTCAGTGTTCAGCAAAGACATGTAACCTTCGCGACCGCCCCAGAACACATAGTTTGAACCACCCAGTTCGATAGTAGCGTCAATAGCGTTCTTGATCTGAACAGCAGCGCGTGCAACAACATCGAAATCAGGATTGGTAGCAGCACCGTTCATATAACGTGCATGACCAAATACGTTAGCAGTACCCCACAACAACTTGATACCAGTTTCAGCCTGTTTTTCTTTTGCATAAGCTACGATAGCTTTCAGATTAGCTTCATATTCTTCGATGCTTGCACCTTCAGAAATCAGGTCTACATCGTGGAAGCAATAGTATTCGATACCCATCTTCTGCATGAATTCGAAACCTGCATCCAATTTATTTTTAGCTGCTTGCAAAGCGTCAGAGTCACCATTCCAAGGGAATTGTTTCGTTCCGCCACCGAATTGGTCACCACCTTCTGCGCAGAGAGTGTGCCACCAAGCCATAGCAAACTTCAACCAATCTTTCATCTTCTTACCCATGATTACCTTCTCAGCATCGTAGTAACGATATGCCATCGGGTTCATACTCTCTTTACCTTCGAATTTAATCTTTCCTATTCCGGGAAAATACTCTTTTGTTGCCATAATTTTAATTGAATTTTTAAAGGGTTAATTATGTTTTGATTATTAACTGTACTATTTTAATTCCCCTCGTTTTCAGAGGAGAGTTAAGTTAGCATTATTTTGCCATTGATTTTTCCAAACGATGTTTCCAGCGTGCATAAGCATCTGCATATTCCTGGCGCTTAGCCTGATTAGGCTCGATAACATCCAGTTTTTCCAGCGTTGCGAATGCTTCGTTATTATCTTTATAGATACCTGCACCGATACCTGCTCCCTTGGCTGCACCTACCGAACCATCCGTATCGTACAGTTCGATTACAGCTCCCGTCACACCTGCCAGCGTATCGCGGAAGATGGAGCTAAGGAACATATTTGCATGGCCTGCATGGATTTTCTGTACAGGGATGCCCATACCTTCCATAATATCTATACCATACTTGAATGAGAATACAATGCCTTCCTGAGCTGCACGCACAATGTGTTGTTTGCCATGCAGATTGAAGTTCAAGCCACGGATAGAGCAGTTGATCTCTTTATTTTCGAGCATGCGTTCCGCACCGTTACCGAAGGGCAGAATACTGATACCTGCACTGCCGATAGGAGCTTGTGATGCCAGTACATTCATTTCATTGTAAGAGATGCCTTCGGGAGCAATCGTACGTTTCACCCAAGAATTAAGAATACCCGTACCATTGATGCAAAGCAATACCCCCAGACGGGTTTGTTCGTCCGTGTGGTTTACGTGAGCGAATGTATTTACGCGTGATTTCGGATCATAGTTCACTTCACCGTTCACACCATATACAACGCCCGAAGTGCCTGCTGTAGAGGCGATTTCTCCCGGATTGAATACATTCAGTGAAAGAGCGTTATTCGGTTGGTCACCTGCACGATATGTGATCGGTGTACCTTCCTTTAATCCCAATTCTTTTGCTGCGGCAGCATTCACACGTCCTTGTTCGGAGAATGTGGGTTTGATGTCCGCAATCAGAGAGTTATCGAAACCATAATAATCCATCAGGAAGTCGGCTACACGATTGTTCTTGAAATCCCAGAACATACCTTCTGAAAGTCCGGAAACAGTGGTACAGATTTCACCGCTCAACTTCATGGCGATGTAATCACCCGGCAACATAATCTTATAAATCCGTTCGTAGATGGCCGGTTCGTTTTCCTTTATCCATGCCAGTTTAGAGGCAGTGAAGTTACCCGGAGAGTTCAACAGATGTGAGAGACATTTCTCTTCTCCCAGTGTTTCGAAAGCTTTCTGTCCGTAAGGCACAGCACGCGAGTCACACCAGATTATGGAAGGACGCAGCACATTCTGATCTTTGTCCACACATACCAATCCATGCATCTGATAAGAGATACCGATTGCCTTGATTTCACCTGCGTTTGCACCCGATTCATTCATGACAGCCTGTGTGGCAAGTTTTAGATTTTCCCACCAGCTTTCGGGATTTTGTTCCGCCCAGCCCGGTTTAACTGCAATGATTGCCGCCTCTGTCTTCGGAAAGAAAGCAGAAGATACACATTTGCCGGTTTCGGCGTTTACCAGGCTCGCTTTTACGGACGAGCTTCCAATGTCATAGCCTAATAAATACATGGTATTAATTATGAGTTTTGATTTATGAATTATTTTATTAATACTTATCTTCTTACCTTATTATATATCTTCTTATCGAATCGATAATAGCGTGCGGCACGGTGGGCAACTCCCTGTTGTTTTTCCTCCAATGGAACAACGTATTCCATCATCGCTATTTTCTTATGGAAGTTCCGCACGTCAATAGGCTTGCTATATATCAATTCATATAAAGTACGCAGTTGTGATGCCGTAAACTTACGGGGAAGCAGATCGAACAAGGCTGACGGATTAATCTCCACGTACTGGCGAATATATACCAATGCTTCTTTAATAATCAGATTATGGTCGAAAGCCAATGCCTTAATATCTTGCAGTGCCACCCAATATGCTTCGAAATCAGCCAGATTCCGACTCAGTGCCCGATCTATCTTCACCAATGACAGGTAAGCAATTGTAACGATACGCTCCACCTTCGATTGCATGGCGCGTTCCAGCCAATGAATGTCTTTCGGGTCCTTCGTCCTATTCTTAGAACCGAATGCCTTGAATTGCATCAGATTGACGTTCTTCAAACCCGTTAGTTCGTTCAACACACGCTGGGCAGCTTCGTCCAAATCTTCATCCATATAGATCAGACTTCCGGGAAGCTTCATATCGTGGAAAATTTCACCTTGCTCCTCACCTACACGTTTTATCAACAGAACTTTTAATTGTTCTCCGTCAAAGCCAATCACTACACAGTCTACTGATATATGATTGTTCGCTAATGGGGTTTTATGTTCCATGTTTTGCATAATATCCATGTTTAAGCGCTGCAAATATAAACAGGTTTTTTGAATATACAAGCGCAGAAAAATTAATTTCTATTATGTTATAAAGCACTATTTTTCAATATGATAGATATCGTATATTTTACAATATCAAAATATGGCCTTATCGTTGAAAGTACAATATGTATTGTTGATAAACGGAAGAATCAGGTAATTGTAGGAAGTACAATAAGAGTGAAGTGCTTTATTTTTAAGGATTTTAGTATACCGGAAGATTAAAAAGACAAGTACCTCTTATTGTATTTTAGTTGAAGTGCTATAAAAAGATTTTTTTCTCATCTATCCCTCTGCTTCCCAATAAACTCCCTTCTCCGAACGGAGGGAGTTAAAATAGCTTATTGCACAAAAATCCTTCGTTTGTGCGGTCAATATCAGAAAAAGCTATACCTTTGCACTACTTTTTTTAATTAACTACTAAAACAAGAACAGTATGAAAGCATTTGTATTTCCGGGTCAAGGTGCCCAATTCGTAGGAATGGGAAAAGACTTGTATGAAAACTCCGCTTTAGCAAAAGAATTGTTTGAAAAAGCCAATGATATCCTGGGATATCGCATTACGGATATTATGTTCAACGGTACGGACGAAGACCTGCGTCAAACGAAGGTAACTCAACCTGCTGTATTCCTCCACTCCGTTATCTCCGCACTTTGTATGGGTGATGATTTTAAACCTGAGATGACTGCCGGTCACTCATTGGGCGAATTCTCTGCTCTGGTTGCTGCCGGTGCATTGAGTTTCGAAGATGGATTGAAACTGGTTTATGCCCGTGCCATGGCTATGCAGAAAGCTTGCGAAGCACAGCCCTCTACAATGGCGGCTATCATTGCCCTCTCCGATGAAAAAGTAGAAGAAATCTGCGAGCAAGTAACCGCTGAAGGCGAAGTTTGCGTTGCAGCCAACTATAACTGCCCGGGACAGATCGTAATTTCCGGCTCTATCGAAGGCATCAACAAGGCATGCGAACTGATGAAAGCTGCCGGAGCAAAACGCGCTTTGCCTTTGAAGGTAGGCGGCGCTTTCCACTCTCCGCTGATGAATCCTGCAAAAGTTGAATTGGAAGCGGCTATCAACGCTACTGAAATCCACGCTCCCAAATGCCCGGTTTATCAGAATGTAGATGCATTGCCTCACACTGATCCGGAAGAGATCAAGAAGAATCTCGTAGCTCAGTTGACAGCTTCTGTACGTTGGACACAGACTGTTAAGAATATGGTTGCTGATGGTGCTACCGACTTCACAGAATGTGGCCCAGGTGCTGTACTGCAAGGTCTGATCAAGAAGATTGCACCGGAGGTATCTGCTCACGGTATTGCATAATCCGGAAGGATATACATCGTTATAAAACATATAAAGGACTGCTTTTTCACAAGAGCAGTCTTTTTTTATATTCAGTAAAACGAAAAATATAGAGCACTGGGGGCAGATATTTTTGATCTTACCATCGCTGTTACGGCCTTTGGTATCGATTCCGTATTGATGTAAGTATTTCATTTTCAGTTGAATTATTTTTAAGTTTATTTTCAGTTGAATGTTTTCCAATGCTGAGGTTCAACGTCCGCAATGCCACACTTCGCGGGTGTCGATGCCACACTTGGACGACCGTAAAGTGTGGCGTTTACCCTGTTCAGGTGTGGCATTTGGAGGGCTCGGGTTGCAGACTCTGTCCTTCCATTCGCTGCCTTCTGTTAGGTTGCCTATCAGTTCCCGCCAAGAGCGGAAAGAGGGCATGGCATTTTGCATAGCTTGTACTTCTCCTTCGTCGCCGTTCTTTTTAACGACGAAGTCGTTTTTTCTACTCTCATCTACTCTGCTCTTATCTTATCTTCTCTACTCTTACGCGCGCGAGGGTGGGTTTTCTACTTTCATTACTGATATTCAGATTGTTATCATTGTATTGTTTCTCTTTGTTTTTGCAAAGAGTTTCCAAGTTGTTTGGTAGTTCTTTGTCAGTTGTTTGGTAGTTATCTATCAGTTTCCATGCCATTTTTTGTGGATGAGTTGTAGTTCTATTGATAGCATACAGATACGTTCCGAACCCTCTTCCTCCTTCGTGGTCGATGAGTGCGGATAACCTTTTGTCGTTCGACAGGTCGTTTGGGTGTTTAAACCATGCTATTTTTTTCATGCTTAATGAGTTGGTTATTTTTAAGTTTTCATTCAGGAAGGATAGAAGGGCTTTATAGTGTGGGGGAAAGCTGTTCAGCAGTTGTATCGTTCTTAAATATGGTACGAAATTACATATTATTATTGATATATAAAAACGCACAAATGTAGGGTTCGCAAGGGATGAATCGCCTTTGTAGGTGTTGTCGGGGCTTTTGGGGATTCGTTATGGGGTGTAATCCCTACAAATGTATTTTTGCACATTTTTTTATATAAAAATAAAGAATGCCCGTAGTTCTCCGGATCGGATATTAGCAAAAATGAAGAGACGTGGGAACTGCTTCAATTTCTTATCTGCACATTTGTTTTTCACGCTTAGGGAAGTATTCTGTAAGGCATTGCAAGGGTAAACATTTTTCTGATTATTTGCAAATATATTTCTTTTTGCATTCAATGCCTTTTTCCTTTTATCATCACAAAAACGAAGGTTTCTATGGTTATCATTAGAAATATCACAGTTTTTTGCTAAGTTTGTTTCTTCCTATAAATAAACAGAATAGATGGAGAAAATCGATGAATACAGAAACATCCTTGCAATGCCTCTTTGCAAACTATCAATAGATAAACTGGTGCAGGAAATATGCCTGCATCCGGAATACCTTAAAGATATATACCAGTTGATTTCCGATGATAAAATTGTCGTTTCATGGCGGGCTATATGGGCATGTGAGAAAGTGAGTGAGAAACATCCCGGTTGGTTTGTTCCATTGCTGGATGATATTATTCAGCGATTATTAGTCTGCAAACATAATGGTTCCAAACGGTTGTTGCTGTCTATATTATATAATGTACCTACATCTGATCCTGTCTCTGTCGATTTGCTAAATTATTGCCTAGATCATATGTTGGCGCCACAAGAAAGTATTGGTGTGCAGGCGTTGTCTATCAGAATGGCTTACCAGCTTTGCAAGTCTGAGCCGGAACTTTTGAAAGAGCTACAACTCATATTAGAGAATGCAGATACCGAATATTATTCCACGGGCGTTAAAACTACCATACGGAATATCCTGAAAAAGATAAATAAATAAGTTCCCGTTTCTACATCCTTTTTTCACTCCTGATTTGATGAGCAACACATTTACTGGGTATGCACAATTTTTCTGTAATCCCCATCACTTTTCTTCTTAAACCCATTACTTAGCAATACCTTTATTGAAACTGCGTTTTCTTCCGAAGGGTCTGCTGCTATTTCACGTCCTCCCAATTCAATGATCTTCTCTTCCAACTTCCAGATAATCATTTTACCGATGCCTCTATTCAGATACTCTTCTTCACCAATCAAATATCCGATCTCGTAAGTATGGTTCTTTTCGGGGATGTCTCCATACAAACTCTCAAAGTCGTGCCCTTCTTCCTCCAAGTCTTTCAAGAAAAAACAATCGGCAAAAAGACAATACCCAATCTTCTTATCTTTGTAGTAAACAATAAAATGTCTTATGAAGCCATACTTACCATTTCTGTTGTTTACCTCATCCAGCCAGGCCTCTCTTTGTTCTTCCCCATCCGGACACAGCCACTTATAGATATAATCTTTACTCAACCACCTGTCAAACAACGGTATATCTTCGTCAAGCAAAGGCTTTAATACAATTCCATCCTTATCGAACATAAGCTTATTGAAGTCATTTTCATGTTTATTCAACCCGATTTCCTTTCACATCTATAAAGAAAGTTTCGCCGTTCAGCTTCACCTTTGCTTTACCATCTTTATTAAAATAGCGGGCGTCATCATATATAAAAGGAATAACCTCTTTCCCTACCTGATCTATAAAGCCGCATTTGCCCTCCATGCATACTGCTGCCAGCCCGGTTTTGGTAAAAGACCATGCAGGATTATATATACATGGAATCACTTCCTTCCCCGTTTTATCCACATAACCCCACCAACCATTCTGCCTGACTAATGCCAATCCTACAGAAAAGGCATGGGCATAGTCATAGATAAACGGCACGACTTCTTCGCCTGTTACTGCATCTATAAAGCCCCATTTACCATTATATTCCGTTGGTACTAATTTTTGTACTTTCATTTTTTGAGTATCCATAATTGCTGTAATCCGTTAAACTTTGAATTGATAAACAAGAAATAGTTCAGAGGAATGAACTTACCCATATTGCGGAACATTCAGAATCAGCATACAGAGTATGCTCAGTGACAAAGATAAAGATAAAAAGCGAGAATAAAACACCGGTTAAGAAGAAAGCTTGTGAAACGAAGCGCAATCAGAAAGAAAAAACAGATTTCAAAAGAATAATTCTCCGCTTTATGCTATTTTTGCAGAAAGCGCTTAAAAAGTATTCTTATGGATTATAAAATAAATGCCCCGACCGATGGAGATGAGATGATATTCAGACATGCGGATATCTTTTTCAGTTGTTTCTACAATGACGAAAATCATTGCGTACATCAATCCCGCGAGCACGCCATGAACTATGTTTATTCAGGCGAAATGCTCATTGATGACGGGAACAAAATCACCCATGTACAGAAAGGCGAGTGTGTGTTTATCCGGCGCGACCACCGAGTTACGCTGACTAAGAAACCACTCGACGGCGAGCAGTATTGCGGTATTTTTCTGATGTTTACACGGCGTTTCTTGCGCGAGATGTTTCAGCGACTTCCTTCGGATAAAGCGCTGGACAATGTGTCCAAAGTCCGTTCAAGCGTGATAAAATTGCCTATCAGTATGGAAATTGACAGCCTGTTCACTTCGATGACTCCTTACTTCAACCAGAAGCTCCGGGCACAGGACGATTTCATGAATTTGAAATTGCAGGAGGGACTGCTGGCGTTGCTACATATCGACGAACGCTTTTATCCTACACTCTTTGATTTTAACGAACCTTGGAAAATTGACATCCTGGAATTCATGGAACAAAATTATATGTACGATTTCAGTATGGAAGATTTAGCCACGTTTACAGGACGCAGTCTGGCTACATTCAAACGGGATTTCAAGAAGATTAGCACCCTTACTCCGCAAAAATGGCTGATTCACAAACGCCTCGAAGCGGCCTACGAGAAAATGAAAACCGGCACACGGAAAGTACAGGACGTTTATCTGGAAGTAGGATTCAAGAATCCATCCCACTTTGCTACGGCTTTTAAAAAGCAATTCGGCGTCTCTCCCACCGCTATCTCCCAATAAATTTCCGTGAGTTGCGATTGATATAGTAAATTGAGCTTCTGAGAAAGATTCTTTGAGCCTCGCAGCAAATCCGCTGCGGGGCTTTTGCGTTAACTTTGCATTGTTGAATCAAAAGACAAAAAACAATGAAAAAAGTAATAATGCTAATCATGCCTCTGATGCTGACAGTTGTTAGTGTTCAGGCACAAAATCAAAAAGAAATGAAAGGTAGTAATATTAAAACACAGGAGTTAGTTCTCACGCAGGAATGGGACAAGACTTTCCCACAGTCCAACAAAGTGAATCACCGTAAAGTGACGTTTGTCAACCGCTATGGAATTACATTGGCGGCAGATCTCTATGAACCGAAAGATGCGAAAGGCGCATTGGCAGCCATTGCAGTAAGTGGTCCTTTCGGTGCCGTAAAGGAGCAGTCCAGCGGATTATATGCGCAAACAATGGCTGAACAAGGTTTCCTTACTATCGCCTTCGATCCCTCATTTACCGGTGAGAGTGGTGGCGAACCTCGTCGGGTTGCTTCACCGGATATCAACACGGAAGATTTTCAGGCTGCTGTCGATTTTCTCTCCACCCAGCCGAATGTTGACCCGGAACGTATCGGTATTATCGGCATTTGCGGATGGGGCGGTCTGGCACTTAATGCAGCTGCTATCGACACACGCATCAAGGCTACTATTGCCTCTACAATGTACAACATGAACCGCGTAAATGCAAATGGCTATTTTGATGCCGACAACAATGAAAACGCCCGTTACGAGAAACGCAAGCAACTCAATGCACAGCGTACCAAAGAGTATGCCCAAGGCTATTATGAACAAGGCGGTGGCGTGGTCGATCCGTTGCCAGCCGATGCACCTCAGTTTGTGAAGGATTATTACGATTATTATAAGACACAGCGCGGTTATCACAAACGTTCGGGCAATTCCAACGATGGATGGACAGTCACCGGCCCAATGTCATTCCTGAATCAGCCCATTCTTGCTTATAGCAAAGAAATCCGCTCTGCCGTACTGATTATGCATGGTGAAAAAGCACATTCCCGCTATTTCAGTGAAGACGCCTACCGCGATATGACCTCTTACACCAACTATCGTGACAATAAGGAACTTCTTATCATTCCAGGTGCCTCACACACCGACCTTTACGACGGTGGAGGAAAAAATGCCATTCCATTCGATAAATTGGCGGCATTCTTCAACGAGAATCTGAAATAAGAAAATCCGGGAAACGTGGAAGATGATTTCCATCGTAAAATAGCTTACTGAAATTTGGCACGCCGTTGTGAATCAACTATATTTGTACATTCATTATAAGTACTATAATTATGCAAGATTTTGTAAACGGACGCTGTGGTTGGTGCGGAACTGACGAACTGTATGTGAAATACCACGATCAAGAGTGGGGAAATTTAGTGACCGACGACAAGACGCTGTTCGAGTTTCTTGTGCTGGAGAGTGCCCAGGCCGGATTAAGTTGGATAACCATCCTCAAAAAACGTGAGGGATATCGCAAAGCCTTTTGTGGTTTCGATGCCGAACAGGTAGCGCAAATGACCGATGAAGATGTCGAACGGTTGATGCACTTTGATGGCATTGTAAAGAACCGTCTGAAAATCAAATCGACCATTACAAATGCAAGGTTATTCCTTGCCATACAAAAGGAGTTCGGTAGTTTCTATGAATATACCCTGTCGTTCTTTCCCGGCAGAAAGCCGATTATCAATACCTTTCAATCCTTGAGTGAGATTCCGGTATCATCTCCCGAATCCGATGCCATGAGCAAGGATATGAAAAAACGAGGATTCAAGTTTTTCGGATCTACCATCTGCTACGCCCACTTGCAGGCTGCGGGATTCGTCAACGATCATCTGGCGGACTGTATCTGTCGAAAAGGATAAATGACAGTATAACTTCATATAAAGTAAAAGGCGGTATTTCCTCGCATGGATTTACCGCCTTTTCGTTTTACTTCTTTATTCCCAAAATACTTCTTGCTTTCTCTTCACTGGAGATAAAATCGAGTGCATTGATTATCTCGTCATAATTTTCCCGGTCGGAGATATTCGGAGCTAAGATTTTCAGGACTTCCAGTTTGTCATCATCAAACCGGTATATCGACATCATCCGCACACACTGTTTGCAACTTAATCCCCTGTTACCGATTCCGGCTTCCAGCAAATCCAGTTGATCGTCTTTGAAAGGTTTGCTCTTCACTTTGTTGTAAAGAGACAGGAAATCCCTTTCGTTCATCCCTCTTCCACCACTAACATGCGGACGGGAAGGGGCTTCTCCACCAATTTCCACAGACGGATAAACCGCTACAGGAGGATTGGTATACTTCTCGTAAGAATCCATATAAGTCACTTTTCCATCCACAAATCCAAGGTCGATGATCGTTATACCGGGAGCTCCGGAAATACTTTTCTCATATCTCCATCCTTCCACTTCGTGATCGAAGCTACGGTGCATCGGCTGTCCCAATATGGATGTGATCTCCTCTTTGGTCATCCCTTTCTGAATTTTCATCAGGGTATTACTGTCAATCCCTAAAATCATGGCACAACTACCCATACAGATTGCAAATACCAGTAGCGCTAATGTCAGTTTTATTGTTTTCATTGTATATATTGTTTTTAGTTTTTATGTTGCTACAAATATAAGTGGAGAAAAACATATAATATTATCTTTTTCCCTATTATTTAGGGAGATTTCCCTATTTTGCCAGTATTCTTTTTTTCGTTAGCATCAGCTTTGCCACCTTGTTTGTATTCACAGGGGGAGACGCCTTTATGACGCTTAAAAGTCCGGTTGAAATATGGTACATTGTTAAAGCCAACATTATAGCAGATTTCTGAAACCGTCATCCTCTTCTGCCTCAAAAGCTGGCAGGCTAAACTTATACGATACTCGTTCAGATAAGTGACAAAAGTCTTTCCGGTAGCTTTCTTGAAGAATATACAGAAAGAAGCCCGGTTCATGCCTACATACCGTGCCACATCATCGAGCGTAATGTCCCGCTTTGCATTGCAGATAACGTATGTCTGGATCTGATTCATACGCTTCGTTTCTTTGTCAATCCTCTGATATTTACCTACCACGTGCTCACTGCCGCTATCTGCCATTATCAGGATAAGCTTTATCATGGATGCAACTCTTTCAGCTTCACTTTGATTACACATCTCTTCCAGAAGGTCAATGATTGCCTCCGACTTTTCCTTATCGAATTTCACCGCATCATACTTCTTCTTCAACTTATCTATATGTCCGCACAGTTCCGGAAAAGTACCGGAACACCTATCGAGGAAATCATTGTCGAACGTTACAGTAATGTTCGCAATCCTGCCTTGCGCATCCGTATCATCGCCCTCAAAGTACCAGCAATGCGGAATTTCCGGCGGTATCATAACTACTTCTCCACCAAGAAAAGGTTCCGTCATGTCGCCTATCAACCTCATGCCGGAACCTACGATCACATACGAAAGCTCCCAGGTAGATTGCTGATGCAAACCTATTTGTTCATCGGGCGCAAGATGAACATTCTCGAAAGTAAAAGAACGTCTTTCAGATTGGGGCATTATACTATAATTTAATATTCTCTATTATTTTCCTCCTTATACAGGGAAATATGCAAATATAAGACAATTCTAATAAACGATAAGATAAATGCATAAACTAATTGAGGGATAACTTTGCAGGCGATATAAAACTGATAATATCAGATATCTGGATAACTTAGGTCCTGCCAGGTTTGCGAAAATATGGCAGGTTGTTTTTTAGTGTAAAAATGAATTTAATATCAAAATAATGAATACAACAACTTATTTGGCATCGAAGCCGCGCTATGAAATACTGGACGGGCTCCGCGGCGTTGCCGCAATGATTGTGGTAGCTTACCACTTGTTTGAAACTTATTCTGCGGGCCCTGTCCATCAGATTTTGAATCATGGTTATCTGGCTGTGGATTTCTTTTTTGTTCTTTCCGGTTTTGTAATAGGATATGCCTATGATGACCGCTGGGACAGGATGTCCATAAAAGATTTCTTTAAGCGACGCTTGGTACGTCTGCATCCTATGGTGATTATGGGCACGTTAATAGGAGCTGTCTTTTTCTATCTGGGCGACTGTTCCGCTTTCCCTCTGATTATGGAAACACCTTGGTGGAAAGTCCTTCTGATGGTTCTGTTGGGTTGCCTGATGATTCCCACACCAGTTTCATGGGACATACGGGGCTGGTGGGAAGTAAACTCCCTGAACGGTCCTACCTGGTCGCTCATGTGGGAGTATATAGCAAACATTCTTTATGCTTTGTTTATCCGCCATTTCTCTAAAATCGCCTTGGGAATCTTTGTCGCCCTGGCAGCGTTGCTGACTATCGACATAGCATTCAATATAGATACTTTTGGTCTGTTGGCCACAAGAGAAGCGGCTGCATATACCTTTATCGGCGGATGGAGCCTTACTCCCGATCAACTCTACATCGGTATATCCCGACTGCTTTATCCTTTCTTCGTGGGGCTACTGCTTTCGCGCGTCAACAAACTGATAAAGATAAAAAGAGGATTTTACTGGTGCTCATTGCTGATAGCTGCCATTTTAGTTATGCCCCGCATCGGCGGTACGGAAGCCATGTGGATGAACGGTGCTTACGAAGCTTTTTGTGTACTTATTATGTTCCCTTTAATAGTAGCGATGGGAGCAGGCAGCAATGTGACGGGAAAACGTTCCGTAGCCATCTGCCAATTTCTCGGAGAGATCTCCTACCCTCTTTATATCACACATTTTCCGCTGATTTATATGCAGATAGCCTGGGCACGGAATCATCCGGACGCACCTTTAGGAATGCATGTTTTGCTTGCAGTTTCCATCTTCATTTTATCCATCGCTATCGCATATGCTTGCCTTAAACTGTATGACGAACCGGTACGTGAATGGCTGAAAAGGCGTTTTTTGATGAAAAAAAGGTAAAATACCTCTATGCTAAGTAGCATTTTCTTGTAATTTGCAAAATCAGCAATCGGGATTTATAAGTAATGCGGATAGGAAACACCTATCCGCATTATCCAATATCAACTTCCAATAGCTGAAGAATATCTTATGTTGTAACTTCATGTACTTTTTTATGTGGCTATCTTCCTCCCACAGCATGGTATAAATCAATTACTCCTTGTATTTCCTCAAATTTATCTTGAGCCTGCGTTAATTCCGCTTCCAGTAGTCTCTGACGTGCAGTCAATACTTCAAGATAATTAATGGAAGTATGTTGCATCAGTAATTCGGTTTTGCGCACGGCTTCTTGCAAGGTCATGATTTGTTGATTGACATAATCCATCCGAATGCGGGCAGATTGCCAACGTGTCAAAGCATTGTTTACTTCTTTTCCAGCATCTAACAGGGATTGCTGGAATAGAAGAAGAGCTTCTTCCTGGCGAGCTTTTGCCTGACGCAGGTTAGCTATATTCGTTCCCTTATTGAACAGAGGTTGCATAAGCGAGCCTACCGCACTGAACAACCAACTTCCGGGATTGACTACAACACCGCCGACATTGTTCGTCCATCCGGTAGAGCCGGAAAGAGTAAGGCTCGGATAAAAAGCGGAACGGGCGGCATTGGTAGCATAATATGCTTGTGCCAGATTCCATTCCGCTTGTCTCACATCAGGACGGTTGGCAAGCAGCTGTATGGGAAGTCCGGCAGAAAGTGTGTCGGGAAACTGTTGCTTTTGCAGTGCTCCCCGCATGATGTCATGTGATGTATCGGCCAGTAATGCTGAAAGTACGTTCTCTGTTTCACGTATACTTTTCCGTATGGACACCACAGACGCTTCCAATGCCAAACGGTTCGCTTTGGCCTGAAGTACCGCTGCATCGTTGGATTTTCCAGCCCGTTTCAACGCCTCGATAGAGTGTTCTGTCTCTTTCCAAGTAATCAACGTCTGTTCACTGATGATGAGTTGGCGGTCGAGCATCAGCAACATATAATAACTATTGGCGATTGTGGCTATAAGCTGTGTTTCTACCGCCTGCCTGTAAGCCCGACTTCCTTCGAGAGCGGCAAGCGCCTCTCGTTTGGCATTGGTTACTTTTCCAAACAAATCTATTTCCCAGCTTGCGGAAGCGGCAAGATTATATGTCTTTATCGCTTTCGCTCCCTCTGTACCACTGATACTGCCATCCGGAGTCAGTACTACCGATGGCAGATAAGAAAGTCGTGCATTCATTAACACCGCTTCTGCAGCTTTCACCCGTATATGGGCTACACGCAAATTCGTATTTCGTTCCAACCCTTTCTCAATCAAGGCTTGCAAATTTTTGTCCGAGAATAAATTCCGCCAGCCGAGAGTAGCTATTGAAGCAGTGTCTCTTGTTTCCTCCAAGTCTCGGTATAATCCTTCGGTCTGAACTTCAGGACGGGAATAAGGTTTATATATGGAGCATCCCGTCATCAGACAAACTGCCCATAACAATATGAATGTATAATATGCAAATTTCATCTTCATTCTTTTATCTTAAGGTTCTCCAATTCCGTTTGTATCGCCCAATCCGCATCTTTACATGAAGTCTGTGCAGGTCTGATTTTTTCTTGTAAATACTGAAAGACAATGAAAAGGACGGGAACAAATAGCAGCAGTGCCAATGTTCCTATCAACATACCTCCCACTACACCGGAAGCCAGAGAACGGCAACCGTTTGCACCCACACCATGTGCCATCATCAGAGGCAGCAATCCAAATATCATAGCCATGACCGTCATCAAAATCGGACGTAAACGGTCTTTTGCCGCCACATAAGCAGCTTGTAAGAGCGACATGCCCGCTTTTCGGCGTTGTACTGCATATTCAGTCTGCAAAATGGCGGTTTTGGCGAGCAATCCTATCAGCATGATGAGTCCGGTCTGCATATAGATATTATTTTCCAGACCTAAAATCTGAGCAAACAGGAAGCTTCCTAAGAATCCGCACGGAACGGACAAAATGATCGAGAAAGGAATGAGCAAACTCTCGTAAAGCGCACACAATATCAAATATATCAACACCATACAGATGGCAAAGATAATAGCCACATTATTAGTCGTCTGACTTTCCTCGCGGGAAATACCTCCAAACTCGTACGCATAATTAGCCGGAAGCAGCTTCTCTGCTGTTTCCTGTACCGCTTTCAATGCGTCCCCCGAACTGTATCCGGATGCGGGTGTTCCATTGACAGAAATGGAATTATAAAGGTTGAATCGTGACATGTCCTGTGGCCCATAGGTTTTAGTAAGCTGTACGAATTGTGCGAGAGGCGCCATTCCCTCACCCGTTCGAACGTAAATATGGTTCAAGGATTCAGGAGTAACCCGGTATGTCGGATCTGCTTGTATCTGCACACGGTACAATTTGGAGAAACGATTAAAGTTCGACACATAACCTCCTCCGTAATAACCGGAAAGAGTTTCCAGAATCTCAATAGTGGAAATACCTGCTTGTTCGCATTTGGCAGCATCTATATCAACCCAATATTGCGGGTAGTTCGTTTCAAAAGAAGAATATGCCATCTCTATCTCCGGACGTTCATTGAGAGTTGCTACGAAGTTGTCCGCCACTTCCTTGAACTTGTTCAGATCGCCTGAAACCTTGTCTTGCAGATAAAGTTCGAAACCGCTTCCCATCCCGTAGCCCGGTATCATTGGAGGAGTCACGGCAAAAAGTTGCATATCCGGTACACCGGGAGCGAAAGCATAGATACTGTCTATGATTTCCCTTGCCGATTGTCCTTTTCCCTTTCTCTCGTCCCAGTGTTTAAGAGAAAGAAATGACATTCCCATAGATGAACCTGCGCCACTGAAGGAATATCCCACGATGTTGGCGTTATAGTCAATGCCGGATATCCGGTTTATGTTCCGGTTTACTTCTTGCATGATACGCCGGTTTTCAGCCATCGAAGTTCCGGGCTTGGCATTCATACTAATCATTACCGAACCTGTGTCCTCATCGGGAACAAGTCCGGTTTTGGTGGTACGCACCAAAAAGACAAGCAATATCATCGACACCGCCAGCGTTCCCCACATCAGCCATTTACGCTTGACAAGGAACAGAACAGAGCGCATATATCGGGAAGTTATCGCATCGAAAGCCGCATTGAACGCTGTACGGAAACGAGCGGCAAAATTGTTCTTCGTATTCCCTTGCTCATCCTTGTAAGGATGGAGCAGCAAAGCGCACAAGGCAGGTGAAAGGGTAAATGCATTGATCGCTGAAATCCCCACAGCTACGGCCATCGTGATGCCGAATTGCTTGTAGAATTCTCCGGATGTACCTCCCATCATGGAAACGGGAATAAACACGGCCATGAATATCAGCGTAGAGGTCAGGATAGCCGATGCGACACTCCGCATAGCATCGTTGGTGGCCATATAGGAAGAACGATAACCTATATCGAAACGTGCTTGTACCGCTTCGACCACGATAATGGCATCATCCACTACCGTACCGATAGCAAGAACCAGTGCAAAGAGCGTGATTAAATTGACAGAAAATCCAACCACTGCCATAAAAGCAAATGTGCCAACAATGGATACCACAATGCCTATCGTCGGAATAAGGGTGGAACGAATGTCATGCAAAAACACATATACCACCAGCACTACCAGTAAGATAGCTTCCAACAATGTTTTCAATACAACCTTGATGGATGCTTTCAGAAAAATGTTCGTGTCGTTCAGAGTTACGAATTCCAGTCCTTTAGGTAAATCCTTGCCGAGCTCGTCCAGTACGGCATCTATTTCATTGATAGTTTCCGAAGCATTGGAGCCGGCCTTTTGGTAAATCATTGCCATAGCAGCCGGATGACCATTCATCTCAGTCGAATAGTTGTAGGCTTCATCGCCCAACTCTACATCTGCCACTTCATTGAGTCGGAGAACCTCACCGCTAGGGAGGGAACGAACGACAAGTTCACCGAACTCTTCCGGAGTGGAATATCGGCCTCGGTATTTCATTGTGTACTGATAAGCGTTATCATGATTTTCCCCAAAGGCTCCCGTAGCAGCTTCAATGTTCTGCCGTTCCAGCATAGCGGTGATGTCCGAAGGGATAAGACCGTATTGCGCCATCTTATCGGGTTTCATCCAGATACGCATACTGTAATTGGAACCGAACAGCATCATATTACCCACACCCCCGATACGCTTGATACGCGGTTCCACGTTTATCTTCATGTAATTGTTCAGGAACTGCAAATCATATTTCCCGGTAGGGTCAAAGAGCGAGAATGTTTTCAGTTCGGCATTCTGTTGCTTCATGGTGGTAACACCGACTTTTGTCACTTCGGCAGGAAGCAAACTCAAGGCAGTGGATACACGGTTCTGTACGTTTACCGCCGCCATATCAGCATTACTTCCCTGCTTGAAATAAACATTTATCATGGCATCACCGTTATTAGAGGCCGTGGAGGTGATATAAGTCATATCTTCCACCCCGTTGATGGACTCCTCCAGAGGAACTACAACCGATTTCTGTACCGTTTCGGCGTTGGCTCCCGGATAGTTGGCAAATACTTGAATAGTAGGCGGTGCAATATCAGGATACTGTTCCACAGGCAGATTCGATAAGGCGATGAATCCCATTAGTACGATCACGACAGATATGACGCCAGAAAAAACTGGGCGGTCTATAAAAAATCTTAGGTTCATAGTTTTTTATTATTTGGAGGGTTCATCTTTTCTTATATCTATCTGAATACCGTCCCGCAGAAGTCCCGTTCCTTCGGTTACAATTACGTCACCTACGGCAAGACCGGATCTGACAATATAATCTTTGCCATCATTGAGTTTTTCCACAGTCAGTTCACAAGAGTGAACACAACCGTCTTCAGCTACCTTATATGCCAGAATCTTATTCTGCAATTCGGTGGTAGCCGTCTGCGGAATGACAATGACAGAATCTTCACGATGCGGAATAATGACATTACCGATTCCCCCACTTAATAATGTACGGTTGGTATTATCAAAAATACTGCGGACGGATACCGTACCGGTCTTCCGGTTGATAATGCCGCTAATGCTCTCTACGTGTCCTTGTCCATCATACAGACTACCGTCATTCAGTTGTAATCTGACCGGAGGCATTTGGCGGATTACTTCATCATGGGATCCGTATTGTCGGAGTAAGGAATGAACCCGCTTCTCGGTTATTGAAAAATAGACATACATCTCTGAATTGTCGGAAACGGAAGTTAACGGAATAGCCATCGAAGCGCTGACCAATGCGCCCTCCCGGTAAGGTAGTGTGCCGACAACTCCATTCGACGGACTTTTTACCTCCGTATAAGACAGGCTGTTCCGTGCATCCTCTTCCAAAGCCTTTGCCTGTTCCAGTGTCGCTTCGGCAATGGCAAGGGCATTCTTCGCAGTGGACAGATCGTATTCTGAAACGACTTTTTCCGCAAACAGCTGTTGCTTGCTGCGATATTCCAGACGAGCCGTCTCCACCTGTGCTTCAGCTGCATGTACATCAGCCATTGTTTTGCGCCATGCTGCACGGTAAGGCACTTGATCTATGACGAACATTACTTCACCTTTCCGAACCGTTTTCCCTTCATACACACGAAGCTCTGTTATCGTACCCGATATTTGTGGGTAGATGTCAATATCCTGCCGCCCTTGTATGGAAGCTGAATAAGACTCGTTTATTTCCACCGCCTTTGCGGCAACAGTCATCACCCGGCACAATGGCAGTGTTTTTTTCACTTCCCTGTTCTTGCACGAAGACAGGCACATTGTACATGCTAAAAGTATAACTCCAATAATTCTTTTCATTCTTTCTTCTCTTTTTTGGCGCAAAGGAAAGAATTACGGAACTGTACCGCAATAAGCAAATGCGTGAAACGTAGAAAACAGTTTCGGAAACGTAATAAATGGATTACGACATGTGGATAATGAAATATACTCTCTTTTTCATTTCCTGTATTCGATTCACACTCAATTTATATCATTTCGAGAACTATTTATGAAGCTTCGTCTCCACTTTGTTTGGAGGAAGAGGTGAAAGTCACTTATTTTGCAAATAAAAACGGATGGCAAAAACCAAGTTCGACAATATAAAAAATCGCGTGCTACTGGTAGTGATTGTATTTCTTCTCAGTTATCTGCTGACAGCATTGATCGACAAAGAATATACTACGTGGTTTTTCGACGGAGAACTGTCGTTTGTAGATTATATGATCGATTTCAGCGTGTCGTTGCTGATAAGTTTCGTATTCGTGGAACTATCTGTCTTTTATAGCAGTTGGTCGTTTCGTCTCGTTTCATTTACGGATAAGCCGTATCTACGACTGTTTATCTGTGCTTTCCTGCTACTCTTATTTAACAACCTGACCGTTTGGTGCTTTTCTCTGTTGATAAATATATGTTTTGATGAGGGGCTTGCTTTTTTTCATCAGGGGTTGTACATATTCAGTGTAATGGCGACATTCGTGTCTTATATCTATACTGATGCCCAATATATGGAATCATCCATATTAGCCGAAAGACAGAAAAAGGAGTTGGAAATAACCCTTCTGAAAGAAAAGGAACATGCCGCACAGATGCAATTGGAAGTATTGAAATCGCAAATAGCCCCTCATTTCATGTTCAACAACTTCAGCATTCTTTCTGAATTGATAGTGGAAGACACTGCATTGGCTGAAAAGTTTCTGGACAACTTGTCAAAGGTGTACCGGTACGTCATCCAGAATCTGAAACGAGATACGGTAAGCATCGAAGAAGAAATCACTTTCCTCCATTCTTATATTTACTTGATAAAAATGCGCTACGAGGACGCTGTCTGCATAGATATAGATGAAACATTGAAGCAAATCGACGGGCAGATACCTCCCGTTTGCCTACAATTATTGGTGGAAAACGCCATTAAGCACAACCGTGCATCGGCTAGACACCCTCTCTTAATACGTGTTTTCCGTGAAGAAAATGATATTGTAGTAGAAAACGACTTACGCCCGATAGCATCCGATTTTGAATCGACGGGGATCGGCAATAAAAATATCATCGGGCGTTATCTCTTACTTTGCAAGAAAAAACCTTTTATCGAACAACGAGAAAATACCTATATTGTCAAACTGCCTATTATAAATAATACTTAATATGAATGTCTTAATTCTTGAAGATGAACAGCGAAACTTCAATCGCCTGAGACGTCAATTGGAGGAGATAGATACGACTTTTCATGTGGAAGGCCCACTGGCCAATATTCAGGAATCGGTGGAATGGCTACGAACCCATCCGACTCCGGATCTTATACTTGCGGACATACGCCTGTCCGATGGACTAAGTTTTGACGTATTGCGTCAGACGGCCATACCATCCCCAATCATCTTCACCACTGCCTATGATGAACCTCAAATCCGCAACTAAGCTCTTCAGCGTCCTTCTTGCGTCTAAACGTCCT